>JABAOH010041821.1_pt2 | contig 86552 bp, 81 predicted proteins | sample 7062181 | NCBI WGS metagenome assembly JABAOH01 (sample SAMN14538630, study PRJNA623070) | marine sediment metagenome | biome: marine biome [ENVO:00000428]; feature: marine pelagic biome [ENVO:01000023]; material: deep marine sediment [ENVO:00002113]; isolation source: pool of 5 deep marine... | reverse complement strand
GCGCGGTGGGCATCGACTACGCGGCTTATGCCGACGGCCCGCTCGCGTTCGACTACGAGCGCCTGCTCGCCGACAGCGGCTACGACGCCGAGGCCGTGCGCGCGCTGCAGCGCGGTGGCGGGGTGGGCGACACGCCGCTGATCGAGCTCGCCAACATCACCGCCCTGGCGCGGGCGTGCGCGGCGCCGGGCCGCGGGGCGCGCATCTTCGTCAAGGACGAGGCCGCCAACCCCACCGGCTCGTTCAAGGACCGCCGCGCGTCGTTGAGCGTGCACGAGGCCGCCCGGCGCGGCTACCGGGGCGTCGTCGCCGCCACCAGCGGCAACTACGGCGCCGCCGTCGCCTCCCAGGCGGCGCGGGCGGGGCTGGCGTGCATCGTCGTGCAGGAGGCGTTCGACAGTCGCGGCATCGCCCAGCCGGAGATCGCCGAGAAGAGCCGCGCCTGTGAGGCCTACGGCGCCGAGGTCATGCGCCTGTCCGTGGGTCCCGAGCTTTTCTACGTTTTCCTGTGCGTGCTCGAGCAGAGCGACTTCTTCAATGCCTCTCTGTACACCCCCTACGCCGTGCGTGGCGTCGAGACCCTCGGGCACGAGCTCGCGCGGCAGCTCGACGAGCGCGAGGGGCGCTTCCCCGACGCCGTGGTCGTCACCCATGCCGGCGGCGGCAATCTCACCGGCACGGCCCGCGGCCTCGCCCAGGCCGGCGCGACGCAGACCCGGGTCGTCGCCGCCAGCGTCGATCTCACCGGGCTGCACATGGCCTCGGACCGCGACTTCAACCGCAAGTCCTTCACCACCGGCCACACCGGCTTCTCCATTCCCTTCACCACCTGGCCCGACCGCGTCGACGTGCCGCGCAACGCCGCGCGCGCGCTGCGCTACATGGATCGCTTCGTCACCGTCACCCAGGGGGAGGTGTTCTACATGACCCAGGTGCTGGCCGAGCTGGAGGGCCTCGAGCGCGGGCCCGCCGGCAACACCTCCCTGGCGGCCGCCTTCGCCCTCGCACAGGAGATGCCCGCCGAGGAGATCGTGGTCGTGCAGGAGACCGAGTACACCGGCGCCGGCAAGCACCCCATCAGTCAGCTCAATCTCGCCAGGCGCATGGGTATTGCGGTGCGTCGCGGCGATCCGCGGCAGAGCCGGCCGGGGTCGGCCATCGTCATCCCCGAAGAGCCCTCGCAGATAGCGGTCGTCGATGTGGATCTGGCTCGCCTGCGCCGTGCCTATGTGCGCGCGGCGCTGACTGCGTTGCCGACGCCCGCCGCCCCCGGCGAGGCGGAGCTCGTGTTCCTCGCCGAGGAGACCCGCACGACGCCGCAGCAGGTAGAGGAGATGGTGCATGAGCTCGCTCGAGAGACCTGACGACTTCGCCGAGCGCCGCAGGCACCTGCAGGCGCTATCCGACGCCGAGCTGCACGCCTATTTCTGGGAGCTGGCGGCCAAGGTCGTCGTGCCCCTGGTCGCGGAGGCGAGGACGCACACCTCCCCGGCCATCGAGCGATCCGTGCTGCTGCGCATGGGCTTCTCGAGCGCCGAGGCCGGCGCCATCGTCGCCCGGCTGCAGGCGGCCGGTGTCCTCGGTCACGGCGCCGGCCGGCTGGTGCTGGAGCTCGCGCACCGTCGCGACGTCGACCTGCGCACCGCCGGTCTCGGCCTCGCCGACGGCACCTACCCCCCGCCGGAGCCGCGATGACGCCCCTGTCGCCCGAGCACAAGCTCGACGTCACGGCGCTGCTCGAGGGCCTCGAGCATTATCGGCCGCGCCGCGGCGGCTGGCGCTGGCGCCGGCGGCTCGAGCGGCACTCCCTGGGCGCATTCGTGTACCGCGACGCATCGGCGGATCTCGCCAATTCCGTGCCGCTGCCGGCGGCGGCGGCGTTCGGCGACATCGATCCGCAGTGCGACCTGGTGATCACCACCGAGATCGCCTCGGGGCGCTTCGAGGACGACCTGCGCCGCATGCGCATGGCGGCCTGGCACGGCGCCGACCACATCATGGTGATCCGCACCACCGGCCAGTCGCACATCGACGGGCTGATCGAGGGCACGCCCGAGGGCGTCGGCGGCATCCCCATCACGCGCAAGCAGATCCGCGCCACGCGCAAGGCGCTCGACGCCATCGAGGACGAGGTCGGGCGGCCGATCAACCTGCACTCCTACGTCAGCGGGCTGGCGGGCCCGGAGATGGCGGTGCTGTTCGCCGAGGAAGGCGTCAACGGCGCCCACCAGGACCCGCAGTACAACCTGCTCTACCGCAACATCAACCTGCACCGCTCCTTCGTCGACGCCGCCGAGGCGAAGCGCGTGCTCGCCGACGCGGGCCTGCTGCAGATCGACGGGGCGCACAACGCCAACGCCACCGCCAAGCAGGCCTGGAAGGTGACGCCCGAGACGCTGGTGCAGCACGCCGTCAACGCGGCCTTCTCCCGCGCGGTCGGCATGCAGCCCGGGTTCATGGCATTGTCGACCGTGCCGCCGACGGCGCCGCCCGCGCCGAAGCTGCGCCTCGACCTGCCCTACGCGGTGGCGCTGCGGGAGGTGTTCGCGGGCTATCGCTTCCGCGCGCAGCAGAACACGCGCTACATCGAGTCCGACACCGTCGAGGCCACGGTGACGCACGTGCTCGACACGCTGATCTCGCGCCTGACGTCGACCGACATCCAGAGCACGATCACGCCGGACGAGGGCCGCAACGTGCCGTGGCACTACAACAACGTCGCTGGCGTGAACACCGCACGCCAGACCCTGATGGGAGTCGACGGCCTCATGGATCTCGTTGCCTTGAAGCGCGACGGTGAGCTCGGCCGTGCCGCCCGTGAGATCAAGGAGAGGGCGGTGCTCTTTCTCGAGGAGATCGTCGCCCTGGGGGGATACGCGCAGGCAGTGCAGGCGGGACACTTCGTCGATTCGGGCTACTTTCCCGAGCGCGGCGGCGACGGCATCGTGCGCGACCCGCAGGGCGGCGTCGGCGCCGGTACCCTCGTGCGCCGCGCCGACGATTACGGCGCCCCCGTGTGCAGCCACTTCGGCAACAACGTCTACGCCGACGGGCCCCGCAAGGCCTGCGCGGCATACGGGGGCTGCACGCTGTGCGACGCCGCCAAGATCCGCTACGTCGACGAGCCGGACGCCTCCGACAACGTGCACGAGCGCCTGCGTCGGCCGCTCAGCGAACGGGCCGAGGGCCTGATCCGCCCGGAGGTCGAGCAGGCCGGCGACGGCGTCGTGTGCGTGACGTTGTTCGTCCCCGAGGCGCCCGCCGTCGCCGAGGCCGCCGCGCTGGCGATGGTGGCACGCATGGGCCTCGCCCGCCCCGAGGTCATCAGCCGGCGCACCATGCACCCCGCCGAGGGCAGCGTCTTCGAGATCCGCGCCGTGCTCGAGCACGCCGTCGAGCGGCGCGATCTCGACCTGCCGTCGCGCCCCGCGTTGTTGTCGGAGGCGAGAATCGAGGCGTACGCGAGGGCGCACGGCGTCACCGTGGTGGCCGGCACCGTCGGCGAGGACGANNGGCAGCGTCTTCGAGATCCGCGCCGTGCTCGAGCACGCCGTCGAGCGGAGCGGTCTCGTCCTGCCGCCGCAGCCGGTGCTGTTGCCCGAGGCGCAGATCGAGGCATACGCGCGCTCGCGCGCGCTCGTCGTGGTGGCGGCCACCGTCGGCGAGGACGAGCACTCCGTGGGCCTGCGCGAGATCCTCGACATCAAGCACGGCGGCATCGAGAAGTACGGCTTCCGCTGCCACTACCTGGGCACCTCGGTGGACGTCTCGCGCCTGCTCGACGCCGCCGAGCGGGTCGGCGCGCGCGCGGTGCTCGTCTCCACCATCATCACGCACGGCGACGTGCACCGGGCCAACATGGCGCGGCTGCACCGCCTCGCCCGCGAGCGCGGCCTGCGCGAGCGGCTGCTGCTCATCGCCGGCGGCACGCAGGTGACCGACGACCTCGCCCGCGCCTGCGGCCTCGACGCGGGCTTCGGCCGCGGCACCCGCGGCCACGACGTGGCGAGCTTCATCGTGCGCCGGCTGCGCGAGGACGATGACGGCTGAGGCGGGCACCCGCGGCCCCGAGGGTGCCGGCGGCCCTTACGTCAGCATCGACCTGGAGAAGGTCGAGCATAACGCGCGCACGATCGCGCGGCTGTGTGCGAGCCGGGGCATCGCCGTCGCCGGCGTCACCAAGGGCGCCTGCGGTCTGCCCGACGTCGCTCGGGCGATGCTGCGCGGCGGCGTGAGCGGCATCGGCGAGTCGCGCCTGGCGAACGTGCGCCGTCTTGCCGAGGGCGGGGTGCGCTCACGCGTCATGCTGCTGCGCTCGCCGGCGCTGTCCGAGGCGCACGCGGCGGTCGCGCACACCGATATCAGCCTCAACTCGGAGCTGGCCGTGATCGAGGCGCTGCACGCGGCGGCGCGCAGCCATGGGCGGGTGCACGAGGTCGTCGTCATGGTCGATCTGGGTGATCTGCGCGAGGGAGTGTGGCCGGAGGATCTGGTACCGTTCGTGAGGCGGGTGCTCGAGCTTCGCGGCGTGCGCCTGGCGGGCATCGGCACGAACCTGTCCTGCTACGGCGGCGTGATGCCGACGGCGGACAATATGGGCCGTCTCGTGGAGTGTGCGCTTCAGATCGAACGGACCTTCGGCATTGAGCTTGAGCTCGTCTCCGGCGGCAACTCGAGCGCGCTGCCGCTCATCGCCGCGGGCGCGATGCCGCCGCGGGTCAACCACGTGCGCATCGGCGAGGCGATCCTGCTGGGACGCGAGACCCTTCGACGCAGCCCATGGCCGCACACTTACCAGGACGCGTTCGTGCTGCACGCCGAGGTCCTCGAGCGCAAGCGCAAGCCGTCGTTGCCGGTGGGCGAGCGCGGCGAGGACGCCTTCGGGCACCGACCCGAGTTCGTCGACCGGGGCGAGCGCGAGCGCGCCATCGTGGCGCTGGGCCGCGCCGACGTGGCTGCGGAGGGCATCGCGCCGACGGACCCGCGCCTGGTCGTCCTGGGTGCGTCCAGCGACGCCCTCATCGTCGACGTCACCGATGCCGAGCCCCCCGTCGAGGTCGGCGACCTTATCGCCTTCGGCTTAGACTACGGCGCGCTGCTGACCGGCATGGCCTCGCCCTACGTCGACAAGCGCTGCCTCGCTCGCGGCGACGCCGATGACTAGCCGGGGCCGTGTCGTCGAGGGGGAACCGTGCCGTTGAGCGAGCGAGGACCCAGACACCCGACGCAGGCGCTGATTCACCTGCCGCGGCTGACGCGCAATCTCGCGCTGCTGCAGAGCCACGTCGGCGCACGGCCGATGTGGCCGGCGATCAAGGCCAACGCTTACGGGCACGACGCGCGGATCGTCGCCCGACACCTGGTGGAGCTCGGCTACCGCACCCTGTGCGTCGCCCATGTCGCCGAGGCCGCGTCGCTCATCGAGGCAGGGGTGCCGGCGCGCTTCGTGGCCCTGTCGGCGACGCTCGCGGACGACGCCGAGCACGTCGTGGCCTTCGACGTGGAGCCCGTGGTGTGCACTCACGAGATGATCGACGCGCTGGCGCGAGCGGCTTCACGCGCGGGCAAGCGCGTCGCGCTGCACCTCAAGGTCGACACCGGCATGGGCCGTATCGGCATCCGCCCGCAGGAAACCGCCGCCTTCCTCGAGCACTGCCGGCGTCAGCCGGGCCTGCATGTGAGGGGTGTGATGAGTCACTTCGCCCGCGCCGACGAGGCGGACAAGGCCTTCTCCCGCCTGCAGCTGGAGCTGTTCGACGGCGTCAGGCGGGCGGCCGCCGGTTACGGCGTGGAGGTGTTCCACATGGCCAACAGTGCGGCCATCTTCGATCTGCCCGAGGCATACCTCGATGCGGTGCGCCCGGGAATCTCGATCTACGGGCTGAGGCCGTCGGCCTCGATGCTGAGCCCGCGCTGTGCCGAGCTCGAGCCGGTGCTCGAGCTCAAGTCGAGCGTGACCCTTCTCAAGGAGGTCCCCGCCGGCACGGGGCTGAGCTACGGCCACGCCTTCCGCGCGCGCACGCCGTCGCTCATTGCCACCGTCCCCATCGGCTACGGCGACGGCCTGGCACGCGGCCTGTCGAACCGCCTGGAGGTGCTGGTGGGGGGGCGGCGCTGCGCCCAGGTGGGCCGCATCACCATGGACCAGAGCCTGGTCGACGTGACGCCGCTGCGCGGCCGCGTCGCCCTCGGCGACGAAGTCGTCGTCATCGGTCGCCAGGGTGACACCGAGGTGAGCGCCGACGAGCTCGCCGCCATGCTCGGCACCATCAACTACGAGATCGTCACCGCGATCGCGGCGCGCGTGCCGCGGACAGCGGTGGCCCAATGAGCCCCGGGGTGTTTATGGGGCGCAACTCGAGCCTCGTTACCTCACGCCATGTCGAACAGCAGCGCCTCGGCGTCGGCGCCCCCGCGCAGGCTGACGCAGGGCTCGCCGCTCAGCGCGGCGCCATCGCCGGCGCTCAGGGTGTACCCGTTCAGCTTCACGGCGCCGCGCGCCACCTGGATCCAGACCCGGCGGCCGGCGGCGGGCCGATGCGCCACCGCGTCGCCGCGCTGCAGCAGCGTCGAGTACACGTCGACGTCCTGGTGCACGCGCACGGATTCCTCGCGGCCGTCGGGGGAAGCGATCAGTCGCAGGCGGCCGCGTCGCTGCTCTTCGGGGAACGCCCTCTGCTCGTAGCCCGGGTCGAGGCCCCGGCGCGAGGGCAGAATCCATATCTGCAGAAAATGCACCGGTTCGCTGCTCGAGGGGTTGAACTCGCTGTGGCGAATGCCGCTGCCTGCGGACAGACGCTGCACTTCTCCGGGGCGGATCACGGAGCCGCTGCCGAGGCTGTCGCAGTGCTCGAGTGCGCCGTCGAGCACGTAGGAGAGGATTTCCATGTCGCGATGCGGGTGGCTGGCGAAGCCCGCACCGGGTTGCACGGTGTCCTCGTTGAGCACACGCAGGGCGCCGAAACCCATATGCCGCGGGTCGTAGTAGTGGCTGAACGAGAACGAGTGCCGGCTGTACAGCCAGCTGAAGCGGGCCGTGCCTCGTTCGTCGGACCGGCGAATCTCTATCATGGGCCGTGCGCTCCGAGTCGCGCGCACCGCCGACCCCGGCGGTGGCGCCGCTCTCAATTCCAGTATAGACAGCGGTAGCACGGGCGCCGCCCGCCGGGCCGCTCGCTTACAATGGCGCGGCGATGTCGGCATCCCCACACGAGGCCAGCGTGCCGGTACAGGCCTACTCCACGCAGCTTGTCGTCGACGAGTTGCTCCGCCGCGACCGACACCTGCTGCTCTGCGGCGAGCCGGGCGCGGGCAAGTCCACCCTGGCGGCGGGTCTGGCGCGCACGCTGGCCGCCGAAGGGCGGCGGCTCTGGTGCGTGAGCGCCGACCCCGGCTTCCCCGCCTTCGGTGCTCCGGGGGCCGTGAGCCTGGCTCGGTGGCGGCCCGAGGGGTGGAGCCCGGTCGACGTCGAAGCGATCTGCACCCTCGACGCGGCGCGCTTTCGCCTGCCGCTGGTGTCGGCGGTGCGGCGGCTGCTGCGGCGGGAGATCGACGGGCCCGTCGTCATCGACACCGCCGGGGTCGTGCGTGGCGCGGCGGCGGCAGAGCTGCTCGCGGGGCTGATCGATGCGGCGGGCGCGGACGCCGCCGTGGTGTTGGCGCGTCTTGGCGGCGTCTCGGCGCTGTGCACGGAAATTGCGGCCGAGGGCATCCGCGTACTGGCGATGTCCGCGCCGCCGGCGGCGCGTCGTCCCGGCAAGCGACAGCGCGCGCGGGCACGCACCCGCCTCTGGGACGCCTATCTGCGAGACGCCACGGTCGTGTCGCTGTCGCTTGCCGAGACGCCCACCGTGGGCACGCCGCCGCCCACCGACGTTGCCGCGGCCTGGATCGGGCGCCAATGCGCCGTGCTGGAGGGAAAGCGCACCCTGGCGCTCGGCGAGGTCGTCGCCCTGGAGGGCGAACGCGTGCGCGTGCGCCTGCCCCGCGGGACAGCGCGGGGCGAGCGGTTGTTGTTGCGCGACGCCCGGCGCGACGAGGGAGGGTTGTTGACGACGGCAAAGCCGTTCGGCGCGGCGGCGCTCGTGTACCTGCCACCGCCCGACGTGCGGCCGCACGCTCGTTTCGACGACACCGGCGGCCCGTGTCCCATCGCACGGGTCGGCGCGGCGACGGCGACCCTCGTGAACGGCGTCTTCGGCGACCCGCTCCTGCACCTGCGCCTGCGTCACCAGCGGCGCAGCCTCCTGTTCGATCTCGGCGACGGGGCGCGTCTGCCCGCGCGCGTCGCCCATCAGGTCAGCGATGTCTTCGTCAGCCACGCGCACCTCGACCACATCGGCGGCTTCCTGTGGCTGCTGCGCTCGCGCATCGGTGAGTTTCCCGCATGCCGCCTGTACGGTCCGCCGGGCCTCGCGGACAATGTCGAAGGCCTGGTGCGCGGTGTGCACTGGGATCGCGCCGGCGACAACGCACCGCGCTTCGAGGTGGCGGAGATTCACGACCGCCGGATGGTGCGGTTCGAGGTGCGGGCCGGACGCGGCGCCGCGCGGCTGATCGGCGAGCGGGAGCTCAACGACGGCGTGCTCATCGAGGAGCCAACCCTGCGCGTGCGTGCAGCCCGGCTGGACCACGGCACACCGGTGCTGGCGTTCGCCCTCGAGCAGCCGCAGTCGTTGAATGTGCGCAAGGAGCGGCTGGCGGCGCAGGGGCTGCCGGTGGGGCCGTGGCTCACCGAGCTCAAGCGCCTCGTCGCCGCCGGCCGGGGCGGCGCCGCGGTAGAGGTCCCCGGCGGGCGGCGGCTGCGCGCGGACGAGCTCGCCTCGGAGTTGTTGCTGATCCGTCCGGGGCCGCGCCTCGTCTACGCCACCGACCTCGCCGACACGCACGCCAACCGCGAGCGCCTCACGCGCTTGGCGCGCGGCGCCCACACCTTCTTCTGTGAAGCCCCTTTCGTCGAGGCCGACGCCGCACAGGCCGTGCGCACCGGGCATCTCACCGCACGGGCGTGCGGTGAGATCGCCACCGCCGCCGGGGTGATTCACCTGGTGCCCTTTCATTTCTCGCGGCGATACGCGGGGGCACCGCAGCGTGTCTACGACGAGGTGCGGGCGGTGTGCTCGCGGGTCGTGATACCGCGTTGAGACGGCGGGCGCGGGCGCCCACATCCCCGGGGAACCCCTCGGCCCCGCCGGTTGTCACTGGAGTTCCGGCAGGGCAGTGGCGGCCGTGGGACTCGCTGGGACGCAGGGCTACGATGATGACAAAGATACGTTCGCGCTTATGCGGACCGCTCGCGGCGGGCCTGCTCGCGTGCTCGACCGCCGCCTGGGCCGACGACCCCGCGCCTTACCCGGGCACCGTCGTCACGCAGACTTCATACAGCTACAGCGCACTGGTGGAGCGTCTGACCGCGGCGGTGAAGGATAACGCCATGGGGCTCGTCGCCCGCGCCAGCGCGACCCTCGGCGCCAAGAGCATCGGGGTCACCATTCCCGGCAATACGGTGATCATGGTGTTCCACCCCAGGTTCGCCGTGCGCATGCTGGCGGCGAGCGTGCCGGCGGGCATCGAGGCGCCCCTGCGTTTCTACGTCACGGAGAACGACGACGGCAGCGCCGCGCTCACCTACCGCGCCCCGAGCAGCGTGTTCGCGCCCTATGACAATGCCGAGCTCGATGCCATGGCGCGGGAGCTCGACGTCATCTTCGAGCGCATCGCCGCGCAGGCCGTGGGCGGCTGAAAGCGGCCGCGTTTCAGGCGGCGGCGATCTTGTCCTGCAGCCGCGCGTCAATCAGCTGCTTCACGGCGGCGACGTCGTTGGCGAGCGTGACGAAGCGCTCCTCGATTTCGAACAGCGTCTGCAGCGGCGCCGGCATCGGCGCCGGTTGGCCCAGAGCGCGCTCGATGGCCTCGTTGAACTTCGCCGGGTGCGCGGTGCCGAGCGCCACCAGCGGGGAAGGGCAGCCGCTCGCTCGCGCCGCCGCGATGCCGATCGCGCTGTGGGGGTCGACGATTTGCCCGCTGGACTCGAAGGTGGCGCGAATCTGCGCGCAGGTCGCCTCGTCGTCCAGGCGCCGGGCATCGAAAAGCGCCCGTGCCCGCCGCAGGACCTCCGGCGGCGCGGTGAACGCGCCGGTCTCGGCAAATGCCCGCATGAGCCCGCCGAGCGCGGCGGCATCGCGGTCGAGGAGCTCGAACAGCAGTCGCTCGAAGTTGCTCGAGACCTGGATGTCCATGCTCGGCGAGAGCGTCGCCACTACCGGCTCGACCGCCATCGTTCCCGTTTCGAAGAAGCGCGTCAGGATGTCGTTGGTGTTCGAGCCGATCACGAGGCGCGACACCGGCAGGCCCATGCGGTGTGCGACGTAGCCGGCGAAGACGTTGCCGAAATTGCCTGTGGGTACGGCGAACGCCACCTCGCGGTCGGGGGCGCCGAGCGCGAGGGCCGCGCGGAAGTAGTAGACGACCTGCGCCACGATGCGGGCCCAGTTGATGGAGTTGACCGCGCTCAGCGCGTGGCGCCGGCGGAATGCGGTGTCCGCGAACAGCGCCTTCACCACCGCCTGACAGTCGTCGAAGGTGCCTTCGAGCGCGATATTGTGGATGTTGGGCGCGTGCACGGTGGTCATCTGCCGCCGTTGCACCGGCGACACGCGCCCGGCGGGGTGCAGCATGAACAGGTCGATGCGCTCGAGACCCCGGCAGGCTTCGATGGCTGCCGATCCGGTGTCGCCCGATGTGGCGCCGACAATGGTGCAGCGTCCCTGCCGTGCTGCGAGCAGATGGTCGAACAGCGGTCCGAGAAACTGCAGCGCGTGGTCCTTGAAGGCGTAGGTGGGGCCGTGGAACAGCTCCATGAACCACAGCCCGTCATCGAGCTGGACCAGCGGTGCCACCGCCGCGTGGTCGAAGCGCTCCAGGGCCCGCGCGACGAGCCGCGCCAGCACCTCGCGTCCGGGAGCGGGCCCGGTGAAGGCACCGATGATCTCGAGCGCGAGCTCTGCATAGCTCGACTCGCGCAGCGCGCGCATACGCTGCGGCGTCAGCGTCGGCCACGACTGCGGCACGTAGAGTCCGCCGTCCTCGGCAAGACCGGCGAGTGTCACCTCGTCGAAGCCAAGGCTCGGCGCGGCGCCGCGGGTGCTGATGTAGTGCAACTCGATACGCCCTCGATTCTGCGTGCGCGGCGCTATCCTAGCGCAAATGCGTCTGCCGGCGCTCGGCGCCGGCCCGACGCGTGCCGAGGCGGTGCTTGACGCGCGGGCGCCGGCCCGCGTAGAAGCGACGCCACGTCCCCAGTTCCGAAGACGCGCCCGCAGGGTCGAGAAGCCGCATGAAGACGCACGCTCAAGTGGTGGTCATCGGTGGCGGCGTGGTCGGGTGCAGCGTGCTCTTTCACCTCACGCGCGCCGGCTGGACGGACGTCGTGCTGCTAGAGCGCGCCCAGCTGACCGCAGGCTCGACCTGGCACGCGGCCGGCGGCATGCACACCTTGAACAGCGACCCGAACGTCGCCCGCCTGCAGCGCTACACCATCGAGCTCTACCGTGAGATCGAGGCTGTGTCAGGCCAGGACTGTGGCATTCACCTGCCCGGCGGCATCATGCTGGCCGACACGCCCGAGCGTCTGGACTGGCTGCGGAGCGCGCGCTCGCGCGGGCGTCACCTCGGGATCGAGCTCGAGTTCATCGATCTCGTCGAGGCGCAGCGCCGGCTGCCTTTGCTGGATCCGAAGCACTTCGTCGGTGCGCTGTACGACGCCAACGAGGGCCATGTCGACCCGGCGGGCGTCACCCATGCCTATGCGCGCGCCGCGCGCCGCAATGGCGCCGAGATCCATCTCGAGACCCGCGTCACCGCGCTGGAGGCGACGCCCGAGGGTTGGGAGGTCGTCACCGACGGGGGCCGCATCCGAGCCGAGCACGTCGTCAACGCGGGCGGGCTCTGGGCACGCGAGGTGGGACGCATGGTCGGCCTGGAGCTGCCGCTGCTGGCGATGGAGCACCAGTACCTGATCACGGAGGCCCTGCCCGAGCTGGCGACGCACGAGCCGGAGCTGGTCCACGCCATCGACTTCGGCGGCGAGATTTATCTGCGCCAGGAGGGACGGGGCGTGCTGCTCGGCACGTACGAGCGCAACGGCGTGCCGTGGTCGGCGCGGGAGACGCCCTGGGACTTCGGCCACGAGCTGCTGCCGAACGACCTCGATCGCATCGCCGGGCGCCTAGAGGTCGCATTCGGCCACTTTCCCGCTCTGGCGAACGCCGGCATCAAGCGGGTGGTCAACGGTCCGTTCACGTTCGCGCCGGACGGCAATCCGCTGGTCGGTCCGGTGCGCGGGCGGCGCAACTTCTGGGTGGCGTGCGCCGTCATGGCCGGCTTCAGTCAGGGCGGCGGCGTCGGTCTCGCGCTCGCCCACTGGATGATCGACGGCGATCCGGGCGTGGACGCCTGGGCCATGGACGTGGCGCGTTTTGGCGACTTCGCGACGCGCGCCTACACCCATGCGAAGGTGCGCGAGAACTACTCCAGGCGCTTCAGCATCACCTATCCCAACGAAGAGCTGCCGGCGGGGCGGCCTTTGCGCACCACGCCGCTGTACCCGCGGCTCGCGGCGCGTAACGCGGTCTTCGGCGCGGCATTCGGCCTCGAGCATGCCATGTGGTTCGCGCCGCAAGGCGCCGAGCCGTGCGAGCGGCCGAGCTTGCGGCGCTCCAACGCCCACGAGGCGGTGGCGCGCGAGTGCCGGGCGGTGCGCACCGGCGTCGGGCTGATCGAGATTTCCGGCTTCGCGAAGTACGAGGTCAGCGGGGCGGGAGCCGAGGCGTGGCTAGACGGGCTGCTGGCCAACCGCATGCCTTCGCAGGGCCGTATCGCGCTCTGCCCGATGCTCAACGCAAGGGGCCGGATCATTGGCGACTTCACCGTCGCGCGGCTGGCCGCCGAGCGTTTTCTCGTATTCGGTTCCGGCATCGCCGAGGAGTATCATCTGCGCTGGTTCGAGGCGCACCTGCCCGCGGCGGGCGTTGCGCTGCGCAGCCGCCGGCGCGACCTGATGGGGTTGTCGGTGGCCGGGCCGCGGGCCCGCGAGCTGCTCGCGCGCGTGGCCGAGGACGATGTCGCCGACGATGTCCTGCGGTTCATGTCGATCCGCCGAGTGGACGTGGGGATGGTGCCGGCGCTCGTGGGTCGCATCTCCTTCACCGGCGAGCTCGGCTACGAGATCTGGGTGAGCCCGGACTGCCTGCTGGCCCTTTACGACGCGCTTCTCGACGCCGGCGCGGATCTGGAGCTTGCGCATTTCGGCGCGCGGGCCCTCGACTCGCTGCGCCTCGACAAGAGCTTCGGTGTTTTCACCCGCGAGCTCACGCCGGCTTACTCGCCGCTCGAGGCCGGATTGGAGCGTTTCGTGCGCCTGGATAAGGGCGAGTTCATCGGCCGCGACGCGCTGCAGCGTGAGCGCGAGCACGGCCCCGCGCGACGCCTGGTGACGCTGGTCGTCGAGGCCGGCGACGCCGATGCGTTCGGCGACGAGCCGGTGCTGCGCGGCACGCGGGTGGTGGGTCGGGTGACCTCGGGCGGCTACGCCCACTGGAGTGGGAGCAGCGTGGCCCTGGGCTACGTCGACAGCGAGCTGGCGCGCGCGGGCGAGCGCGTCGACGTCGAGATTCTCGGCGAGAGGCGGCCGGCGACGGTGCGCCACGAGCCCCTGCACGATCCCGCAGGGGCGCGCATGCGCGGCTGAGGAGGCCCGCCCTCGATCGGGGCAGACGGGGGCATCGGCAGAGGTGGTTTTTGCGGGCGCAGGCGCCGGCGGCGCCGCACCGCGAGGGAGGACGGCGGTGGATGACACGGTGACCTTCGGCGACATCTACCGCGCGCGGCGCGCGGTGCACGGCCGCGTGCGGCGAACGCCGCTGGCGCGCTCGCCGTCGCTGGGCGAGCACGCCGCGGCGCCGGTCTACCTCAAGCTGGAGCACCAGCAGCTCACCGGCAGCTTCAAGCTGCGGGGAGCGACGAACGCCGTCGCCAACCTGAGCGACGCGCAGCGCCGCCGCGGCGCGGTGGGCTTCTCCACCGGCAATCACGGCCGCGGGCTGGCGTACGCCTGCCGCGCGGCAGGCGTGCGCTGCGTCATCTGCATGTCCAGGCTGGTGCCGCGGAACAAGGTGCAGGCCATCGAGGCGCTCGGCGCCGAGGTGCGCATCGTCGGCGATTCCCAGGACGACGCCGAGCGTGAGGTGGCGCGATTGGTGGCGGAGGAGGAGATGACGCTGGTATCGCCGTTCGACGACCCCCACGTGATCGCGGGGCAGGGCACGCTCGGTCTGGAGATCGTCGACGAGCTCGCCGACGTCGACCGCGTGGTGGTGCCGCTCTCGGGCGGCGGTCTCATCGCCGGGATGGCGCGTGCGGTCAAGACCCTGCGGCCGCGGGCGCGCGTGGTGGGCGTCACCATGGAGCGGGGCGCGGCCATGTACGCAAGCCAGCAAGCCGGCCGGCCGGTGCCGGTGGAGGAGCTGCCGAGCCTCGCCGACGCCTTGGGCGGCGGCATCGGCGCCGAGAACCGATACACTTTCGCCATGGTGCGCGAGCTGGTCGACGATCTGGTGCTGGTGAGCGAGGCGGAGATCGCCGCCGCCATCCACCATGCTTACTGGAAGGAGCAACAGATCATCGAGGGCGCCGGCGCCGTCGGCATCGCGGCGCTGATGGCCGGACGCCTCCCGGCCGCGGGGGCGACGGTGATCGTGACCAGCGGCGGCAACATCGACATGGACCTGCATCACCGCGTCGTATCCGGCGAACCGGTGGACGTGAGCGCGGCGAACGCCTGAGCGGACGGCGCACCGAGGAAGAGAAGCATGGCGCGGATACGTGTGCTGACGGAGGCGGCGCTGCGCGAGGCCGTGCGCCTCGATGCGCAGAGCGTTGCGTGCATCGAGCAGGCCTTCGCCGCGTTGGCGACGCAGGAGGTGGTGATGCCCCCCATCCTGCGCCTGGACATTCACGCCCACAACGGCGAGGTCGACGTCAAGACGGCTTATGTGCCCGGGGTCGACAGCTTCGCCATCAAGATCAGCCCCGGCTTCTTCGACAACCCGAAGCTCGGCCTGCCGAGCGTCAACGGGCTGATGGTGCTCCTCAGCGCCCATACCGGCCTGGTGGAGGCGCTGCTGCTCGACAACGGCTACCTCACCGACGTGCGCACGGCCGCGGCCGGCGCGGTGGCGGCCAAGTATCTGTCGCGGGCCGGGGCGCGCTGCGCCGGCATCATCGGCGCCGGGGTGCAGGCGCGGCTGCAGCTCGAGGCCCTCACCCTCGTGCGCCCCCTGGAGCGCGCCGCCATCTGGAGCCGGCGCCCGGAGCCGGCGCAGGCAGCGGCGCGTGAGCTGACGCAGGCGCTGGGCATTCCTGTGACGGCGGTCGCCAGCGTCCGCGAGGCGGTGGCCGAGGCCGACATCGTCGTCACGGCGACGCCGAGCCGCGAGCCGCTGGTGGCGGCCGAGTGGCTGTCGCCGGGCCAGCACGTTACGGCCATGGGCTCGGACGCCGGGCACAAGAACGAGCTCGCTCCCGCGGTTCTCGCCCGGGCGGACCGTTACGTGTGCGATCGACGCACACAGTGCGAGCTGCTCGGCGAGCTGCATCACGCCATCGACGCGGGCGTGGTGGATGCGGCCATGGCGTGCACTGAGCTCGGTGAAGTGGTGGCGGGTCGAGCCCCCGGACGTCGCGACGACGATGAGATCACCGTGTGCGATCTCACCGGCACCGGGGTCCAGGACACGGCCATCGCGACGCTCGCCCACGCGCGCGCCCGAGCCGCCGGCGCCGGCATACCCATTGACACCTGATGCATCGCAAGGCACCCCCATCATGAGCGCTATCGAACTCCCTTTCAGCCGCGCCGAGTACGCCGAGCGCCTCGCCCGCGTGCGCCGTTCCATGGACGCCCGCGGCATCGAGCTGCTGGTGGTGTCGGACCCCTCGAACATGGCTTGGCTTACGGGCTACGACGGCTGGTCCTTCTATGTGCACCAGTGCGTGCTTGTCACGCCGGACGAGGAGCCGATCTGGTTCGGTCGCGGCCAGGATGCCAACGGCGCCCGGCGCACCGTCCACATGGACGCCGATCGGGTGATCGCATACGCCGATCATTACGTGCAGTCGAGTGAGAGGCACCCGATGGACTTCCTGAGCACGGTACTCGAGGACAAGGGCTGGGGCGCCCGCGTCATCGGCGTGGAGATGGACAACTACTACTACTCGGCGGCGTGTCAGGCATCGCTCACTCGCCACCTGCCGCGGGCTCGCTTCGAGGACGCGACCGCGCTGGTCAACTGGCAGCGTGCGGTCAAGTCGCCGCGGGAGCTCGAGTACATGCGCACGGCGGCGCGCATCGTCGAGGCCGTGCACGGTCGTATCTATGAGCTCGTCGAGCCGGGCCTGCGCAAGAACGAACTGGTGGCCGAGATCTATCGCGCCAGCGTGCGCGGGGTCGAGGGTGCCGGAGGCGACTACGCCGCCATCGTGCCTCTGCTGCCGAGTGGAGCCGACGCCTCGGCGCCACACCTGACCTGGGACGACAAGCCCCTGCGCGAAGGCGAGGGAACGTTCTTCGAGATCGCCGGCTGCTACCGACGCTATCATTGCCCGTTGTCGCGCACCATCTACCTCGGGCGGCCGCCGCAGAAGTTTCTCGACGCCGAGAAGGCAGTCCTCGAAGGCATCGAGGCGGGCCTCGCCGCGGCGCGTGCGGGCAACACCTGCGAGCAGGTCGAGGCGGCCTGGCGGCGGGTGATTTCCCGTTACGGCATCGAGAAGGAGAGCCGCTGCGGCTACTCGACGGGCCTCAGCTATCCGCCCGACTGGGGCGAGCGCACCATGAGCCTGCGCCCCGGCGACCGCACCGTGCTGGCGGAGGGCATGACGTTTCATTTCATCCCGGCCCTGTGGTTCGACGACTGGGGGCTCGAGATAACGGAGACCTTCGTCGTCACTGCCGGCGGCGGCGAGCCGCTCGCCACTTACCCGCGCAAGCTCTTCGTCAAGGAGTGAGCGGGGCAGCGGTTGCGGAGCGCACAGCGATGAAACCCACACCCATCACCGCCACGGTGGATTTCGACCGCGACGGCGTGCAGCACGGGTTTCTCAAGCTGCCCCACTCTCGCGACGACTCTGCGTGGGGCGCGATCATGATTCCCATCACCGTGGTGCGGCGCGGGGCCGGGGCCACGGCGCTGCTGACCGGGGCCAATCACGGCGACGAGTACGAGGGGCCGGTGGCGCTGGTCAAGCTCGCCGGCGCGCTGGAGGCCCGGGACGTTCGCGGACGGGTCGTGATCGTGCCGTTCATGAACTATCCGGCCTTTCGCGCCGGCCGCCGCACCTCGCCCATCGACGGCGGCAACCTGAACCGCGTTTTCCCCGGGCGTCCCGACGGCACTGTTACCGAGAAGATCGCCGACTATTTTCAGCGCGAGCTGCTGCCGCGTGCCGACTACGTCGTCGATCTCCACGCCGGCGGCAAGACGCTCGCCTTCGTGCCGTTCGCCGCCGCGCACGTGCTCCCGGATGAGGCGCAGCAGGAACGCTGCGTCGCCGCCATGCGGGCGTTCGGGGCGCCCTACGGCGTCATGCTGCGGGAGATCGACAGCGCCGGGATGTACGACACCGCCGCGGAGGAGATGGGCAAGGTCTTCGTCAGCACCGAGCTCGGTGGCGGCGGCAGTGCGAGCGCGGCGACGGTCGCGATCGCCGAGCGCGGCGTGCGCAACGTGCTGCGCCACGCGGGCATACTTGCCGGCGAACCCGAGGCGGCGCACAGCGTGCTGCTGGACATGCCCGATGAACGCTGCTTCGTCATCGGCGAGCACGACGGTCTGCTGGAGATGCGCGTCGACCTCGGGGAGACGGTCTCGGCGGGAGACGTGATCGCGCGCGTTCACGACACGGCGCGCACCGGCGCCCGGCCGGTCGAGTATCGCGCGGGCATCGACGGCATGCTGGCGGGGCGGCATTTTCCGGGGCTGGTGCAGACCGGCGATGTCATCGCCGTCGTCGCCGTGCCCCGGGGATGAGGCGCGCGCGCAGATTGCCAGCGAGGCGGGGCACGCGCACAATCAGGCCTGCGGCCCCGGCCCCAGCCGCGGGAGTGCACGATAAGGATGACGACAGAGCTCAGACCGGTGTCATGCCCGCGCTGCGGCGAGGCGCAGAACAGCATGCCCGGTGGCTTCGACCCCGCGGCGCAGCCGTTCGGGCCGGTCAGGTGCATGGTGTGCGCGCACCTGTTCAGCCGCGAGGAGTACCTGCGCGAGCTCGAGCGTGCTTTGAGCCGCGAGCGTGACGGGACGGCGTCGTCCTCCTGACGGGGTGTGCCCGGCACGCGCCGCGCCGGGCGGCTCGGCGGCGGCGCCGACGGGCATCGGCCGCTTTATAATGGGCCCGCCCGCGGGCGCGTGAAGATTGAAGATCCCACGGCAGCCGAAGCAAAAGAGGCAGACTCATGTACCGTAAGTCGTCCAGTGAGCCGGTGGTGTTGGCCCGCGATTGCGCGGCGATCGCCGTCCCCGAGGGCGTTGCCGTGCAGCTGCCCAAGGGGTCGTCGGGGTCCATCGTGCAGGCGCTGGGCGGCAGCTTCACCGTGCTCATGCGCGGACGGCTGTTCCGCGTCGATGGCGACGACGCGGATGCCCTGGGCAAGAAATCGCCGCCGAAGCCCTCGCTCAGCGCCGAAGCCACCGTCGAGGAGCTGGAAAAGGCGGTCTACGAGCAGCTCAAGACCTGCTTCGATCCGGAAATTCCCGTGAACATCGTCGATCTGGGGCTGGTGTACGAGTGCATCATCGGCGAGCGCGCCGGCGGCGAGCGCGAGGTCCTGGTCAAGATGACGCTGACCGAGCCGAGCTGCGGCATGGGCGACGTGCTGGCCGCCGATGTCAAGCACCGTGTCGGCCTCATTCCCACCGTGGCAGACGTGCGCGTCGAGTTCGTCTTCGAGCCCCGCTGGAGCTGGGAGATGGCCTCCGAGGTCGCACGCCTGGAGATGGGTATCTGAGCGTCGTCTCGCCGCCGTCGCGCGGCCTCCGCCGCGTGTGACCCGCCCGCGCCTGCCGCCCGCCTTACTGCCGCGGAAGCCTTGGTGGAACCTGTCGAAGGCGAGTCCGTGCACCCGCGGCGGCGCGCGCCCGCTCTCATCGGTGTCGACTGGGGCACCAGCAACCTGCGTGCGGCCCTGATCGATTCCGACGGGGCCGTGCTTGCGGCACGCGAGGCGCCGCTCGGCGTGCGGCACGCGGCGCCGCGCGGCTTCGCGGCGGTCTTCGAAGAGTTCCTGGGCGGCTGGCTCGCCGATCACCCGCACTGTGCCGTCATCATGTGCGGCATGGTCGGCAGCCGGCAGGGATGGCTCGAGGTCCCCTACGTCGATTGCCCGTGCGACGAGCCCGCCCTCGCCCGGGCGCTCACCCCGGTGCCCGGCGACCGGCACGGGCGCGCCTTCATCGTCCCCGGCGTGCGCGTGCGTGCCGGCGGGCGCGCGCCCGACGTCATGAGGGGGGAGGAGACACAGGTGTTCGGCGCGCTCGAGCCCGGGCAACGCGACGCCGTGCTGTGCCTGCCCGGGACGCACAGCAAGTGGGTCGTGGTGCGCGACCGCGCCATCGAGTGGTTCACCACCCACATGACCGGCGAGGTGTTCGACCTGATGACGAGGCATTCGATTCTGGCCACGCTGATGCAGGAAGACGGCGACGACGCGGGAGCGTTTCGTGCCGGTCTGGCCCGCGCCGGGGAGCCGGGGGGACTGCTGCATCACGTGTTCTCGGTGCGCGCGCAGAGTCTGCTGGAGATGATGCCGGCACGCGCCCTGCGCTCGTTTCTCTCCGGTATCCTCGTCGGCCACGAGGTGCGTGCCGCGCTGGCGCTCACCGCCCGCCCCCGCGACGTCGTTCTCGTCGGCGCCGACGCCCTGCGCGCGCCGTATGCCGCCGCGCTCGGGGCTCACGGCGTCGGGGTGCACCTGGCCGATGCGGGCGCATGCTTTGCCGGGCTGCTGCGCGCTGGCCGCGCCGCCGGGGTAGTCGGGTGAGCGAGTTCGAGCGCGCGCTGGCGGCGATGCCGCTGGTGGCGATCCTGCGAGGGCTCGCGCCGGCGCAGGCGGCCGCGGTCGCGGAGATTTTGTTGACCGCCGGTGTGCGCGTGCTCGAGGTGCCCCTGTCCGGAGCCGATGCGCTGGAGAGCCTGGCCGTGCTGTCGGAGCGCTGCGCGGGCCGCGCGCTCGTCGGCGCGGGCACGGTGACCGCGCACAGCGAGGTCGCCGCCGTCGCCGACCACGGCGGCGCCATCGTGGTTATGCCGCATGCCGACACCCGCATCGTCGCAGCGGCGAAGGACCGCGGCCTGGTGGTCGTGCCGGGTTTCGCCACGCCCACCGAAGCCTTTGCCTGTATCGAGGCCGGCGCGGACGCGCTCAAGCTGTTTCCGGCGGAGACGAATCCCCCGGCCATGCTGCGTGCACTTCGCGCGGTATTGCCGCCGTCCGCGAAGGTGCTTCCGGTAGGCTCCATCACGCCCGAGTCGATGGAGCCGTACTGGCGCGCCGGGGCGAACGGATTCGGCATCGGCTCCGCGCTTTACACGCCCGAGCAGGATCTCGCCTCGCTGGGCGCCCGTGCGCAGGCGTTCGTCGCCGCGGCCCGCGCGCTGCTCGCACAGCCCCCGCGCGTCTAGCCGTGCACGGTTGAAACTGCGTCGGCGGCATCGCTAACATGACCCGCGTCACGCGCGTCGTGGCCTGATGCAGGACCCGGGCATGTATCGCTCGAAGCGATTTCAGAAGCGAGCCGACCGCGGCATTCACCGCGAGACCTACATCCACGAGCGTCCCGACCTGGGACTCGTGATGATGGACAGTCCGCTCGATCCGCGGCCGAGCCTACGTATCGAGGACGGTCGCGTGGTCGAGCTCGACGGACGCCGGGCCGAGGAGTTCGACCTCATCGATCGGTTCATCGCCGACTATGCCATCGATGTGGCGCGGGCGCCGCAGGTGATGGCCACGGACTCTCTCGCCATCGCACGCCAGCTGGTGGACATCGACGTGCCGCGGCAGGAGGTCGTGGCGGTGTTCGGCGCGGCGACGCCGGCGAAAATCGTCGACATCGTTGCGAAACTGAACGTGGTCGAGATGATGATGGCGCTGCAGAAGCTGCGCCAGCGGCGCACGCCCGCGAACCAGGCCCACGTCACTAACTGGAAGGAACACCCCGCCCTGCTCGCGGCGGACGCCGCCGAGGCGGCGCTGCGCGGCTTCGCCGAGGAGGAGACCACCGTGCGGGTGGCGCGCAACGCTCCCTTCAACGCGCTGGCTCTGCTCATAGGATCGCAGACCGGTCGGCCGGGCGTGCTCACGCAGTGTGCCGTGGAGGAGGCCCTGAGCCTGCGACTCGCCATGAAGGGCCTGACTTCCTACGCCGAGACGCTCTCCGTTTACGGCACGGTGTCCTCGTTCCTCGACGGCGACGACACGCCGTGGTCCAAGGGCCTGCTGGCGTCGGCGTACGCCTCGCGCGGCGTCAAGATCCGCTTCACGTCGGGCACCGGCTCCGAGGCGCTGATGGGTTACGCCGAGGGGAGGTCGATGCTGTACCTGGAGACGCGTTGTCTGTTGATGGTGAAGGGCGCGGGCAGCCAGGGCGTCCAGAACGGTTCCATCAGCTGCATCGCCCTGCCGGAGTCCCTGCCCGGCGGCGTGCGTGGCGTGCTGGCCGAAAACCTGATCGCTGCCGCTCTCGGTCTCGAGGTGGCTTCGGGCAACGACGCGTTGGCATCGCACTCCGACATCCGCAAGACCGCCAAGCTCATGCTGCAGCTGCTGCCGGGCACGGACTTCATCACGTCGGGCTACAGCTCCATTCCCAAGCGCGACAATCTCTTTGGCGGGGGCAATTTCGAGGCGGAGGACTTCGACGACTGGCTGGTGGTGCAGCGCGACATGCAGGTCGACGGCGGCATGCAGCCGGTGACCGAGGACGCCGTGCTGGCGGTGCGCGAACGGGCGGCGCGGGCGCTGCAGGCGGTGTACCGCGAGCTCGGGTTTCCCCTCATCAGCGATGCCGAGGTCGATGCGGCAGTCGTCGCGCATTCCAGCGAGGACGTGCCCGACCGCGACCTGGCGGGCGACCTCGCGGCGGCCGACGCCTTCCTCGCCGGCCCGCGCACGGTGCTCGACGTCGTCTGCGTGCTCGCGCGCAGCGGCTTCGAGGACATCGCCGGGCGGCTACTGGCGATGCAGCGCGAGCGAGTGAGCGGGGACTACCTGCAGACCTCGGCCATTCTCGATGACGGCTTCAATGTGTTGAGCGCCGTGAACGACGCCAACGATTACAGCGGGCCCGGAACGGGCTACCGCGTCGACGGCGAGCGCTGGCGCGTGTTGAGCGACCTGCCCCAGGCTCAGGCGCCCGAGGCCATGATCGCGCAGGGCGGCGGCAACGGCGGCGTGGTGCTGGAGGAGCTCGGCGAGGCACGCGCGGGGGCCGCCGACGAGGTCGTCATCGCCGTGGGGCCGGCCTTCGCCACCGCCCTCGGCGCTACCCTCGCGGAGCTGTCCCACGCCGATGTGCTCGGGCAGCTCATGGCGGGTATCGAGGACGAGGGCATGACGCCGAGGGTGGTGAGGGTCTGCCACACCGCGGACTGCGCGGCCATCGGTCACGAGGGCGCGCGGGTGAGCGGCTCCGGCATCGCCGTCGGTCTGCAGTCACGCGGCACTGCCGTGATCCAGCGCCGCGACCTGGCGCCGTTGAACAACCTGGAGCTGTTTCCACAGGCACCGAACCTGACCTTGGAGTCTTATCGGGCCATCGGCCGCAATGCCGCCCGCTACGCCAAGTCCGAGGCGACACAACCGGTGCCCGTGAAGATCGACAACACCGCGCGGCTGCGACTGATCGTGCACACGACGCTTATGCACAATCGCGAGATCGAGCAGATCCGCACTGAAGGCGGGCACTCCCCGATCGCCCTCGAGGTGACGTTCCGGTGAGCCGCCGCAATCCAAAGGCGGTCCGATACCCACTGGGGCGGCACCACCGCGACGCTATTCGCAGCCGTACCGGCTTGCCGCTGGAGCGGATCTCGCTCGAAGCGGCGCTCGGCGGCGAGCTGGAGCCGCTCGACCTGGGTATACACGCGGACACCCTGCGCATGCAGGCCGAGGTCGCCGAGGCGGCGGGCCGGCTGCAGCTCGCGCGCAACTTCCGCCGTGCGGCGGAGCTCACGGAAATCCCCGACGAGCGCCTGCTGGCCATCTATGAGGCCCTGCGCCCGCGCCGTTCGACGTATTACGAGCTGCTGGCACTGAGCGAGGAGCTCGCCCACGAGTATGGGGCCGCCGAGACGGCGGGCTACATCCGCGAGGCGGCGGAGGCCTATCGCCAGAGCGGGCTCGTGTCGCCGGAAGGCGGCTGAGGGAACGGCGCAGCCGCCGTCACCCCCGCCCCGATTCGCTGTGCGCCGACGTGAGACCGCCGGCGGCGGGGTCAGCCGCGCCGACGCTCGCGCCGCCGGCGCTCGAGGCCTATCCAGGCCAGAGCCTGGCGGCGGCGCTCGCCGCGGCGTCGCTCGGCGCGTTCGCAGACCAGCGCCGGCCCCGGGACCGCGGCCCGCGTGGCGTCGGCAGGCGGGTTCTCGCGGGTCGGTCTCGTCGCAGCGGCCCGGCCCGTGAGGGGGTCTGCGACCAGACGCGTGGCCTGCTCCACCCAGTTGCCGCGGCTGACGTCGACACGCGTCGACAGATCAACGACCTCCACTGCCGTTTCGCGAGGCGCGGGCGAGTCGGTGGGCGCCGCCGGCGCGGGCGCGCCGTGGGCCGGCGCGGCCAGCGACGTGACTCGACATCCATAGAGGCCGCCGCCGCGGCCGGCCAGTCGCCGCCAGCCGCTGCTCGGTGCGATGCGCACCACCTGGGCACGCAGATGAATTTCGCTCTGATTGGGGCCCGATGGCATATGGATGTGGATCCACGTGCCCGCGGCAAGTGCCCGCCCGGCGGCCAGCAGCAGGCCGTGGCGCGCAATGTTGAGTATCTGCGCGGGCTCGAACGTCGCCATGCCGCGAGTGCGGTAGCGGGCCCGCGCGTCGATGGCGATGCGCGCTTCCACGCGTCGTTCAGTCCCGGTCCGATTCATGTCCCTCACCCTCGAGGCGGGGAAGGATGCGAGCCGCCGAAAAGCGGCTTATCCCCCTGTTTTCCCACTTGTTGTTACCATAAAAGGGCGGGACAGTCCAGATGAACGGTGAAGTTCGATAGACGATCGGTCTCGCTTCGACACGGCGACGGCAGGCCTCGCAGCGGGGCGCCGCGCCGTCCTCGGCCGTGGGCGTAAGCTTTAGCAGGCCTTGGACGACAACCAGCCGAGCAGCTCGTCGCCGGCGACGACGCGCTCGTGGAGATAGCAGTCGCCGTCGGGCGGATAATCGTCCGCGGGCGTGAAGACGAGGCGGTCCTCGCCGGCCGCCGGCAGGGTCTGCGCGGCGAGGGGCGTGAGGCTGACGATCTGCGAGCCGTCGCTGCGGGCGATGCACTCCCAGTGATCTCCCTCGCCGTTGCGGGTGCGCACGCCCGCCGTGCCCGCCTGCGCGGGCCAGGCTTTCGTCACCCGCCGGCTCGAGCCCGGTGTGCTCCCCAGGCACGCCGCCACCGCCGCCCGCAATGCCGGCAGCAGGCGGGACCAGTCGGTCACGGGTTTGGTCTGCAGCGCGGCCGCCGGGACCGCGGCGAGTTGCCGCGGCGCCTCCGCGTGCGGCGCCGCCCCGGCGCGGCAGCAGCCGAGGAGGGTTTCGTCGTGCGGCAGCGACAGGCGAGCGCTGTAGGCGAACAAGCCCTTTCCGGAGGCGTCGCGGCAGCGCCGCTCGCTGATGTCGACGGCGAGCTCGCCCCAGCCGCTGTCGCCGCCGCGCCAGGAGAAGCCTCTCTCGGGCGGACGGTTGCGAACCTCGTACGAGCCGACCAGCGCGCGTGATTGCGTCGCGGCGGCGTCGGTCTTCGCGTAACGCGCGATGTTCTCATCGATCTCGGCGCTCCAGGACGGCGCGCTGCCGAGACAGCGGTACGCGAGCGGCATCGGCCCCGCCGCTTGGCCACGCGCGCCGGCGGCTGCCCCGCTCCCCGCCGTTGCGGGCGGGGGCGCGCCCAAACCCTCGATGAACCCCAGCGCGGCCCTCAGGCCGAACAGGGAGAAGCGATACTGGTGCTCGTCGCCCCGCTTATCGACATAGCGCAGCGTGACGGCGGCGCCCGCCTTCATCTGTCGCAGCAGCGCCGTGACGGCGGCGGCCTCGACGAACTCGAGATCGCCCCCGGGCGGCACCTCGAGCCAGGGCTCGCGGTCGACCCGCACGGCGGCGCTGCGGCTCACGTCACGCGCATGCACGGCGACAGAGAAGCCGACCGCGGCGGCGGTGCCGGGCACGACGCGTACGCGCGCGGCGACGCCGTCAGGGGCGTCGCGATCGTGCACGTAGGCGTAGGCGGCGCACGAAGACCGACGTTGCTCGGGACAGGCAACCAGCCAGTCGCGAAAGTAAGCGCGCGTGGCCGCGGCCGCGTCCCGGGCTTGGTGAAAGTCCGCCATGGCTGCGAGCGCCAGCGTCGTCAACAGCGCGAGGCCGCCACGCACACGGGGGCGGCCGCCGGTAAAGCCGATGCGTGTCGTTGCGTCGCGGCGGTCCTCGATGTTGCCGCGACGCCGGTGCACCTGCGTCACGACCCCCGATGGGTGCCGAGCTCGGCGCGCACGAGCGCTGCGCCGGCGCCCAGCGCGCGCAGCTTCGCCGCGGCCGCCGCACGCGGCAGCGGCGCCATGCCGCAGTTGGTACACGGGTAGAGGCGCTCGGCGTCGACGTGCGCCAGCGCCGCCTTGATGGTGTCACGCACCTTCTCCGGCGTCTCGACACGCTCCGTGGCCACGTCGATGCTGCCGACCATGATCTCCTTGTCCGCAAGCAGCCGCAGCAGCGCCAGCGGCACGTGCGAGTCGGCGCACTCGACCGAGACCTGATCGATGCGGCTTGCATTGAGCAGCGGAAAGGTCTCCTCGTACTGGCGCCATTCGTCGCCCAGGGTTTTCTTCCACTCGATGTTGGCTTCGATGCCGTAGCCGTAGCAGATATGCACCGCGCTCTTGCAGCGCAGGCCCTCTATGGCCCTGTGGAGCGCGGCGATACCCCAGGACTTCACGTCGTCCAGAAACACGTTGAACGCCGGCTCGTCGAACTGGATGACGTCGACGCCCAGCGCTTCGAGCTCGCGCGCCTCCTCGTTCAGGATCGCCGCGAACGCCATCGCCATGTCGGCGCGGCGCCCGTAGTGGGCGTCGGCGATGGTGTCGCAGATGGTCATCGGCCCCGGCAGCGTGAACTTGAGCCGGTGGCGCGTGTGGGCGCGGGTGAAGCGCACCTCGTCGGCGTGCACGGGGCCCCTGCGGGCAACCGCGGCCGTCACCGTCGGCACCTCGACGACGTAGCGGTTGTCGCGGATGCCCATGGTCGTCTTACGCGCCCAGTCGATGCCGTCGATGTGCTCGAGGAAGCCGTGCACGAAGTGCACGCGGAACTGCTCGCCGTCGCCGCAGATGTCGATGCCCGCGTCCTCCTGCTCCTTGATCCAGAGCAGTGCGGCGTCACGCTTGCCCTGTTCGAGTTCCTCGCCCTGAAGCTTCCATGGGGCCCATAGCTTTTCCGGCTGCGCCAGCCACGCCGGTTTCGGCAGGCTGCCCGCTATCGTGGTGTCAAGCATGAAGTGGCTCCGGACGGCTGCATCGAATGTTTCCCGCGACCCGTGCGGCGATGCGGGCGGGCAGAGTAACAGAGTTGTCTTCCCGCCCGCCATGGCGTAGGCCTCGTCGCCGCCGGCATGCCGCTAGAATACACGTGGCCCAAGCGGCGGCGAGCCCCGTCGCCGCCGTCGGCCGCCAGGTCCCCGAGAGGTGCTCGCCATGTCTTCGCTACGGCCAGTTCACGCCCGCCCCCCCGCGCCAGCGAGCCCTTGCCGCGGCGCAGGAGACGGGTGCACGCGCGGCCCGTGGGTCCGCACCCCCGCGGCCGCTGCCGGGTGACTTTCCGTGCGGACCGGTTCGGCGCCGTGATTCCCCGGTTTGCGCTCAGCCGGGGCGGCCTTGTCCTCTTGGTGCATCCCGACGCCGGCGACGACGGGCCCGGAACTCACGCCGACCGCGGGACAGGGATGGGCGCCGTCGAAACGCCCGGTGGGTCGCGGCTCGCGGGAGGGCCGGCGTGAACGGCGCCGAGAGCCTGGTTCGAACGCTGCTGGCCGCCGGCGTGGACACCTGCTTCACCAATCCGGGCACGTCGGAGCTGCACTTCGTAGCCGCCCTCGACCGCGTCGAGGGCATGCGTTGTGTGCTGTGCCTGTTCGAGGGCGTGGCGACGGGGGCGGCGGACGGCTACGCGCGCATGACCGGTCGGCCGGCGACGACGCTCCTGCATCTCGGTCCCGGTCTCGGCAACGGCCTGGCCAATCTGCACAACGCGCGCAAGGCGCACACGCCGCTGGTGAACATCGTCGGCGAGCACGCGCGCCGTCACATCGCCTACGATGCGCCGCTCACGTCCGACATCGAGGGCATCGCCCGACCCGTGTCGGACTGGGTGCGAACCGCCGCCAGCGCGGCCACGGTGGCGCGCGATGGCGCGGCGGCGGTCGGCGCCGCGTGCGCGCCGCCGGGAGGCGTGGCCACCCTCATCCTGCCCGCCGACACTGCCTGGGGCGAGGGCGCAGGCGTTGCCGCCGTGGCGGCGCCGCCGGCGCCGCCGCCGGTGGCGACGACGGCGGTGGCGGCGGCCGTGCGGGCCCTGCGCGCGCCGGGTCCCAACCTGATCCTGCTCGGCGGCCAGACGCTGTGCCAGGAGTCTCTGCGGGTCGCCGCCGGCATCGCCCAAGCCACCGGGGCGGCGCTGATGGCCGAGACCTTCAACGCGCGCGTCGAGCGCGGACGGGGGAGGCCGTTCGTGCCGCGCCTTCCCTATCCGCTGCCGCAGGCGCTGGGGGCGCTGGCGCCGTACCGGCGCATCGTTCTCATCGGGGCGCGCCGGCCGGTGGCGTTCTTCGCCTACCCCGATCGTCCCAGCCTGCTGGCGCCCGAGGGGTGCGAGCTCGTCACGCTCGCCGAGGTCGGCCAGGACTGGGTCGGCGCGCTGCGGGTGCTGGCCGAGTCGCTCGGCGCCGGGCCCGCGCCCCCCGAACGAGCGCCGTCCCCCTCCGCGCGCCCGCCGCACGGCGCGATCGGCCCCGACGTCATCGGCGTCTGCCTCGCCGGCCTGCTGCCGGAGCAGGCCATCGTCGTCGACGAGGCCATCACCACAGGGCGCAACTTTTTTGCCCAGACGGCGCTCGCCGCACCGCATGACTGGCTCCACAACCGAGGCGGCTCCATCGGCATCGGATTACCGCTGGCCACCGGGGCGGCGCTGGCCTGCCCGCAGCGCAAGGTGATCTGCCTGCAGGCCGATGGCAGCGGCATGTATACCCTGCAGGCGCTGTGGACGCAGGCTCGGGAGGGTCTCGACGTGACGACGCTCCTCTTCGCCAACCGCGCCTACGCCATCCTGCGCGCGGAGCTCGGCAACGTCGGCGTCGGGACGCCGGGAGCCAAGGCGCGTGACCTGCTAAGCCTCGATCGCCCGCCGCTGGACTGGGTCGCTCTCGCCCGCGGCATGGGTGTAAGCGCCGTGCGGGTCGACGATGCGCAGGCGCTGTGGCATGCGCTCGCGGACGCGCTCGCCACACCCGGGCCTGCGCTGATCGAGGTGGTGCTCTAGCCGGTCGCGGCTCAGGGGTACACGGCGCTGCGCCACTGCGGGTGCTGCGCGAGCTCGCCGCGTGCGACGGCGAAGTAGGCCTGCTGCAGCCGGCGCACCACGGGGCCCACCCGGCCGTCGCCCACGGGGAGGCGGTCGATGCTGGTGCAGGGGGTGATCTCCCACACGGTGCCGCAGAAGAATGCCTCGCTGGCGGTCACCAGTTCGCTGCGATCCATCTCGCGCTCGACCACCGCGACATCGCACGCGGACGGAAGCAGATCCACCACCGTGCGGCGCGTGATGCTCTCGAGTATGTCGCTGGTGACGCTGGGCGTTACCGCCACACCGTCGCGGATCACGAACAGGCACATGCCGGGGCCCTCGGAGAGCTTGCCGCGGGCATTCATCAGCACGGCAGTGTCGTAGCCGTCGCCGTGGGCCTGTAATGACGCCAGGCGGCTGTTCTGGTAGTTGGCGTTGCACTTGATGCGCATCGGCATCGCCTGATCCGGGAGGCGCTGCCAGGAGCTCACCTGGGCCGAGCAGCCCTTCTCCACGAAGCCCCGCCCGATGCCCGGCAGGGCCGTGATGGCGAGGGCAACCGGGGCGCTGGTCGTCGGCGGCCCGGAGCCGTTGACGAACACGGTCGCCATGATGTGGATGTCCTCGCGGAACTCGTTGGCGCGCACCAGCGCGATAATCTGCTCGGCGACGTAGTCGGCGGAGAAAACGGACTCGAAGCGCATGAACCGCTGCGACTGGACCAAGCGGCGGGTGTGATCCTCGAGGCGGAACAGATACAGCTGCTCGCCCGCGGCGTTCCAGTAGCCGCGGATGCCCTCGAACACCCCGGTGCCGAAGCGGAAGGCGGCCGTCGACACGTGAACTCGCGCCTGGTCCCAGGGAACGATCTCGCCATCGAAGTGAACGAAGCGCGCCTTGCTCATCGGCAGAACTCCCGTCTTGTGCCGCGCCGCGAACTCGCCCCGTGTGCCGGCGCGTGGATCAGTCGAGTCCGGGGGGCACGCGCGCTCGCGGCCCGTGGGCCTGCTCCAGGGCCCAGCCGATGCGCAGCACGCGTGCCTCGTCGAATGCCCGCCCGTTGATCAGCAGCGATGTCGGCAGCCCCGCCGCCGTGACCCCGTTCGGTAAGGCCAACCCGCACAGGCCGACGAAATTGCCGGCACGCGTGAAATGCGCCGGCGAGACGTTCTCGTCGACGTCGGCCACGGCGACGGCCGGCGTCGCCGTCGTCGGCGTCAGCAGAGCGTCGACTCCGTCGAGCGTTTCCGCGAAGGCGCGGGCGGCCTGGGCGCGCTGGCGCAGGACGCGGACATAGGCGGCCGCGCCGATGCCGCGGCCGCGGCGAAAGCGCTCGCGCACGTGCCGGTCGAGCGGCAGGTCGTCGCGCTCGATCAACGCCTCGTTCTCGACGTAGCCCTCCGCCTCCATGATGGTGGCATTGGCCTGCGTGTAGGCCGCGAACGGCTGCGGCAGCTCCACGTTGACGATCTCGGCGCCGAGTTCGGCCAGGTTCGCCAGCGAGGCATCGTAGGCGCTGAGCACCTCCGGGTCGACGATGCCGCGCTCGGCGCTCGGCAGGGCGGCCAGCCGCATCCCTTCGACGCCCCGGCGCAGCGCCGCGAGGGTGTCGTCGAGGGCGATGCCCTGCGTCGCCGGCTGGGCCGGATCGGGTCCCTGCAACGCGTTGCACAGGAGCGCCGCGTCCTCCACCGAGCGCGTCAGCGGCCCGACGCTGTCCAGGGTGGCGGACAGCGGCACGATGCCGTGGGTGCTGATGCGGCCCACCGTCGTCTTGAGCCCCACCAGCCCGCAGAAGGCCGCCGGCAGGCGCACGGATCCGCCGGTGTCGGTGCCGATCCCCGCCGCGGCGAGGGCGGCCGCCGTGGCCACCGCGGAGCCGCTGCTCGAGCCGCCCGGGACGCGATGGGTGCGCAGATCCCACGGGTTCCAGGGTGTGCCGCAGTGCTCGTTGGTCCCCCAGCCGCCGAAGGCGAGCTCCACCGTGTGCGTCTTGCCGATCACGATCGCGCCGGCGGCCATGAGGCGGCGCACGACGGTGGCCGTCACGGCGGAGACCCGTTCGTGCCAGGCTTTCGATCCGGCGGTGGTGACTCGGCCCTCCATGTCGATGATGTCCTTCACGGCAATGGGCATGCCGTGCAGCGGTCCGAGGTCCTGACCCGCCCGCAGCGCCTTGTCGGCGGCTTCCGCCGCGAGCCGCGCCTCGTCGGCGTACACGCAGACGTAGGCGTGCAGCCTGTCGTCGTAGCGTGCAATGCGCTCTAGGTACAGCTCCACGAGCTCGGCGGCGCGCAAGTGTCCGCCGCGCAGCTCTCGGGCGAGCTCGTGCACGGGTCGAAAGGCGTCGGCGGCGTTCGTCGACATCAGGGGCTCCTCGCGGCTGGCGGTGCAAAGGCGTGTCGCTCGGCTACGGGCACGGGCGGCGGCTCACGCGGCGCCCAGGCGCACGAGGTCGAGGCGGTATCCGGGCAGCGCGACGCTGACGTCGGCGTCCGGCCGCCGGCGCAGCGCCTGGGCGAGCGCGTGCGACGCCTCCGGCTCACCGTGCACCAGATAAACCCGTGGCGCCGCGGCGAAGCCGTCGTACCAGCGCATCAGGTCGTTCTCGTCGCCGTGGGCGGACAACCCGCCGACGGTGTGGATGCGGGCGGCGACGCGCAGGGTCTCGCCGTGAATGCGCACACGTGGCGCGCCGTCGACCAGCTGCCTGCCGAGCGTCCCCCGGGCCTGGTAGCCGACGATGATGACGTGACACTCCCGGCGCCAGACATTGTGCTTGAGGTGATGCAGGATGCGCCCACCCGTGCACATACCGCTGCCCGCGATGATGATGGCGCCGTTGTCCAGGCGGTTGATGACGCGAGATTCCTCCACGCTCGCTGTCAGGTGGAGATTGGCGAGCCGGGGCATTTCGTCGATGTCCTCGCGCAGCTGCGCCGCCTCGTCGTCATAAAGATGCGCGTAGCACCAGTAAATGCGTGTGGCATCGATCGCCATGGGGCTGTCGAGGAACACATGCCAGCGGTCCAGATCCCACTGCCGGTAGTACTTGCCGAGCATGTAGAGGACCTCCTGGCTGCGCCCCACCGCAAACGCGGGTATGAGGATGTTGCCCCTGTGGTGTGCGGCCGTGCTGATGATCTCGCCGATCTCGTCGATGGTGCTCTGGCGGTCGCGATGCACGCGACCGCCGTAAGTGCTCTCCATGATCACCACGTCGGCCTGATCGATCGGCACGGGATCGCGCAGAATGGGAGCGCCGTGCTGCCCGAGGTCGCCGCTGAACACGACTTTGCGCTCGACGCCCTGGTGGCGCAGCCACAGCTCGACGATGGCCGAGCCCATGATGTGACCGGCGTCGCGAAAGCAAAAGCTGATTTCCGGCGCGAACTCGTGCCTGGCGTCGTAGGACAGACCCGAGACCAGGCGCATTACCGCGCGCACGTCGCCACGGTCGTAGAGCGGAGCGACGGCGTCGAGCCCCTTGCGGGCGCGGCGGCGGTTCTCCTGCTCGGCATCACGCTCACTCAGAGCGGCGGAATCCTCGAGCAGGACCTCGCACAGTTCGCGCGTGGCCTTCTGCGCGAAGATGGGACCGCGGAAACCCCGCTTCACCAACAGCGGCAAACGACCCGAGTGGTCCAGGTGCGCATGGCTCAAAATTACGGCGTCGATATCCGCCGGATCGAAAGGAAAGCGCTCTCGATTGCGCGCTTCTTCCCTGCGCCCGCCCTGTATCAGGCCGCAGTCTAGCAGCAGCTGCTTGTTGCCGACGCGCACGACGTGGCATGAGCCAGTGACCTCTCCCGCCGCGCCGTAGAACTCGATTTGCATCGAAGGTTGCCGCCCGTTGCGTCCGCGCGGCATTCTAACCCGACCGACGTGTCATTCCGTTAAGCCCGCGATGAGCACGGCCGGCCTGGGCGGCGGGCACCGGGGTCCTGCGTTTTGCACCGGAGTCGGGCTATGATGAGGCGAGTGAAAAGCACGGAGAACGCAATGAGCAGATTATCGGTATGGTCACTGACCGCGCTCATCGTCCTGGTCCTGCTGCCCGGCGCCGCGAGCGCCGACAGCGGCGACGGGGCGCGCGCGCCGGTGGGGGCGAAGACGCGGCTCGGTCTCGCGGTGCAGGACTTCGCATTCGCCGAGCTCGAGCGTATCGGTCTGGAGCACGGCGTGGGCGTGGTCTCCGTCTCACCGGACGGTCCTGCGGCGACGGCGGGCCTTGCCCCGGGTGACGTCATCGTCGCGCTGAACGGCCACGACGTGTACTCGGCAAGCCGGCTGCGCTGGCTCGTTGCCCGTCTCGAGGCGGGGCGGGAGGTGGCGCTCACCTATGTTCGCGACGGTGCCGAGGCGACGGCCTCGCTCGTGCCGGCGGGAGCGGAGCGCCGTCGCGCGCGACGGCCGCGGGTGCACGCGCCGCACACCTATCTCGGCGTCAGCCTGCAGGCCCTCAGCGCGGATCTGCGCGAGCATTTCGGCGCGCCGCCGGATTCCGGCGTGCTGGTCGCCGAGGTCTTCGACGAGAGCCCGGCGGCAGACGCCGGCCTGCTCGTCGGTGATGTCATCGTCAGAATGGACCGCAGGCAGATCGGGCGTGTTGCCGATGTGCGACGCGTCCTTGCCTATTTCGACGCCGGCGAGCGCGTGGACGTTGAGATCATACGCGCGCGCCGCCGCGATACGCTGAGCGTGACGCTGGCGCCACCCCCGCAGCACGAGGGCGCGCGGGGCTCGCCGCAGGCGCCCGATCTCCCGAACCTGGTGCAACCGGAGTTCTGGGAGGAGGGGCTGGAGCAGCTGCTGGACGCGTGGGAGGAGCGCTGGCGCGAGTGGCGCGAGGAGCGCGAAGCCCAGTCCCGGCGGCGCACCTATCGCCTCTAGCCCGGTGGGGCCTGCCGGGGCGCCCGGCCCGTGCGTCGGCGCGCCGCCTGCGGGAGCAACGGCAACGATGCTCGTCGAGTGGCTTATCACGCAACAGGTGCGCCGCGCGTGCGCGCGGGCCATGCGTCTCGAGCCCGTGGAGGGCCGCGACGGCGTCGCGGCGCCCGCGGCGAGCGAAGCGAGCGCGCTGTACGTGCACGTGCCTTTCTGTGAGGCCCTCTGCCCGTTCTGCCCATTTCACCGCGTGCGTTTCCAGGCGCGGGCGGCAGCGCGCTATTTCGACGCCCTGCGTCGCGAGATCGGTCTGTATGCCGACGCCGGCCACCGCTTCAGCGCCGTCTACGTGGGCGGCGGCACGCCGACGGTGGTGCCCGACGAGCTCGCGGAGACGCTGCGCGTCATCCGCGAGCGGTTCGGCGTCGTCGAGATCTGCGTCGAGACCAATCCCAATCACCTGCGCGACGACGTGTTCGCAGTGCTCACACAGGCCGGCGTCAACCGACTCTCGGTCGGCGTGCAGACCTTCGACGACGCGCAGCTTGGGGATATGAAACGCCTCGAGCCGTATGGCAGCGGGGCCTTCATCCGCGAGCGCCTCGCGGCGGCAAAGGGTGTGTTCGACACGCTCAACGCCGACATGATCTTCAACACCCCGCTGCAGACCGACGCCACTCTGGAGGAGGATCTGCGTATCCTCACCGAGGAGCTTGCCCTCGACCAGCTCTCCTTCTATCCCTTGATGAGTGGCGCGCCCGACGCCGAGCCCTGGTCGGGGCGTCGCGGCCGGGTGAGCCGACGCCGGGAGAAGCGTTTCTTCGGGATCATCCGCGACGCAGTGCGCGCACGATACCGGCCTTCATCGGCATGGTGCTTCTCACGCTCGAGTGACATGATCGACGAGTACATCGTCCGGCACGAGGACTACGTCGGGGCCGGCAGCGGCGCTTTCGGCCTCGTCGGCGGTGTGCTGCACGCCAACACGTTCTCCCTCGAGGAGTACGCGCAGCGAGTCGGCAGCGGACTGACGAGCGCAGTCGCTTCGCGGCGGCTGCTCCGGCACGAGCGCATGCGCTACGATCTGTTGACGCAACTGTTCGGGCTGCGTCTCGACAAGGCGTTCATGGCGGCACGCTACGGCGAGAATTTCGAGCGCGAGCTTGCCAAGGAGCTCCTGGGCTTCAGGTTGCTCGGTGCGCTCAGCGAGGACGACGAATCGTATCGGCTCAACGAGGCGGGTCTGTACTACTGGGTGGTCATGATGCGGGTGTTCTTCGAGTCTGTGAATCGGATGCGTGCGCAGATGCGCGGCCGTGGCTCCCCGATGGCCGTGCCGCCGCACGCCGCTCGGCCGGGCCGTTCGGCCCGAGGACGGAACCATTGAAGTCGGGGCCGGCGAGCGACCCGCTGCTCAGGCCCTTCAGGCTCAAGCATCTTGAGCTCAGGAATCGCGTGCTCAGCACCAGCCACGAGCCGGCCTATTCCGAGGACGGCATGCCCAAGCGGCGCTACCGGCTCTACCACGAAGAGAAGGCCCGCGGCGGCATAGCCTTGACCATGATCGGGGGTTCGTCGCTGGTGGCGCCGGACTCGCCGCCGGCCTTCGGCAACCTGTGCCTGTGGGACGACGCCGTGGTGCCGTACCTGCAGAAGCTCGCCGACGGCGTCCACCGCCACGGCGCTGCGGTGATGTGCCAGATCACGCACCTGGGGCGGCGCACGTCGCCGTACACGGCGCACTGGCTGCCGCCGATCTCGGCGTCGTGCGTGCGCGAGCCGGCGCACCGGGCTTTTCCCAAGGAGATGGAGCACGCCGACATCCGGCGCGTGGTCAAGGCTTACGCCGAGGCTGCACGCCGTTGCCGGGACGGGCAACTCGACGGCGTCGAGATCGAGGCCTACGGCCACTTGCTGGACAGTTTCTGGTCGCCGGCGACGAACCGTCGCCGCGACGAGTACGGCGGCAGCCTAGGCAACCGCATGCGCTTCGCTTTGGAGGTGCTGGAGGCGATCCGCCGGCGGGTGGGCGAGGACTACATCGTCGGCATACGCATGGTCGTCGACGAGGCTTTCGAGGGCGGGCTGCAGTTCGAGGAGGGCATGCACATCGCGCAAACGCTGGTGCAGAGCGGCATGCTCGATTTCATCAACGTCATTCGCGGTCACATCGACACCGACGAGGGGCTCTCCCACGTCATCCCCGGCATGGGTACGCCGTCGGCCCCCCATCTCGAGTTCACCAGCGCCGTGCGCTCGCAGCTCGGTCTGCCCGTGTTCCACGCCGCGCGTATCCAGGATGTCGCGACGGCCCGCCACGCGGTGGCAACCGGCTGCGTGGACATGGTGGGGATGACCCGTGCGCACATGGCCGATCCCCACATCGTCGCCAAGATCGAGCGCAACGAGGAGCACAACATCCGACCCTGCGTGGGGGCGAGTTTCTGCATCGACCGCATCTATGTGGGCGAAGACGCGCTGTGTCTGCACAACGCGGCCACCGGGCGCGAGCAGACCATGCCGCACGTGATTCCGCGGGCACGCCGGGCACAGCGCGTCGTGGTGGTGGGGGCAGGCCCCGCCGGCCTCGAGGCGGCGCGGGTAAGCGCGGAGCGCGGCCACGACGTCGTCCTGTTCGAGGCGTCGGACCGACCGGGCGGGCAGATCATCCTCGCGGCGCGGGTGCCGCGGCGGCGCGAGCTCGCCGGCATTGTGGACTGGCTGTACGCGCAGCTCGCTCGGCTCGGCGTCGACATTCGCTTGAACACCCTGGCATCGTCCGAGGACGTGCTCGCGGCCCGTCCGGACGTGGTCGTCGTCGCCACGGGGGGGACGCCCAACTCGGGCTTCCTGCGCCGCGGCGCCGAGCTGGTGACGACGACCTGGGACATACTGAGCGGGCATGTGTCGCCGGGCAGGAGCGTGCTGCTCTACGACGACAACGGCCAGCACCCCGGTGTCTCCTGCGCCGAGTTCATCGCCGGCCGCGGGGCGGCGCTCGAGCTGGTCACCCCGGACCGCGCCGTGGGCCAGGAGATCCAGGGAACCAACTACCCGGCCTATCTGCGATGCTTCTATGACAAAGAGGTGCGCATGACCCCGAACCTGCGCCTGACGGGGGTGCGGCGCGAGGGCGACGGGCTTGCGGCGACGCTCTACAACGATTACAACAAGTCGACCACGGAGCGGGTCGTCGAGCAGGTAGTGGTGGAGCACGGAACGCTGCCCGCCGATGCGTTGTATTTTGAGCTGAAGCCGGGTTCCGCCAACCTCGGGGAGGTCGACATCGACGCGCTCTTGCACGGCCGGCCGCAGGGACTCGCGCCCAACCCGGATGGGGCCTACCGTTTGTTTCGCATAGGCGACGCCGTGGCGAGCCGAAACATTCATGCGGCCGTGTTCGACGCGCTGCGACTGTGCAAGGACATCTGAACCCGATGCACGTGCTGGATACTGCCGATGCCGTCTAGCCCCGTCGGCGACGACGATCGCCTGCTCCAGGCCGACGAGCCGCACCCGGTGGAGGTGCTGCGCGACGGCAGCCGCACGCCGTTCTTTCTCACGTGCGACCACGCCGGGCAGCAGATACCCAGGCGCCTGGGCAGCTTGGGCCTGGGCGCCGCGGACCTCGAGCGCCACATTGCCTGGGACATCGGCGCCGCCGGCGTCGCGCGCGGCTTGAGCGAGCGCCTCGAAGCGACCCTCGTGCTGCAGCGCTACTCGCGCCTGGTGGTGGACTGCAATCGCGCTCCGGCGGCCGCCGATTTCATCGCCGTGCAGAGCGAGGGGACGGAGATACCTGGCAATCGGGGCGTCGGCGAGGCAGAGGCGGCCGCGCGACGCACCGAGATCTTCGAGCCGTACCACGCCGCCATCACGGCCTTGCTGGACGAGCGCGAGCGCGAAGGGGTCGACACCGTGCTCATCGCCGTGCACAGCTGCACGCCCGTGTACCACGGCGTGTGGCGCCCGTGGCACATCGGTGTCTTGTACGACAGGGACGACCGCTACGCGCGCATCATTCTCGACCTGCTCGCCAGGCATGACGAGCTCACCATCGGCGAGAACGAGCCCTATTCACTGAATCACCAGCGCGATTTCGCCGTCCCGCTTCACGGGGAGCGGCGCCGGCTGCCCCATGTGGAGCTCGAGATCCGCCAGGATCTGGTCGCCGACGCGGCGGGACAGGCGGACTGGGCGGCGCGTCTCGCCGTAGTGCTCAGGGAAGCGCTCGCAAAGCTGCTCGAGGCCCGTCGGCGCTGAGCGATTCGCCGCCGCGCGGACGGTGCCGGGTCTACTGATCGACGACCGAGCCGTCCACGTGCAGGCGCGTCTGCACCGGGCGCGGACGGTAAGGGAAGCGCTGCTCGGCGTCGGCGGCGAGTTCGACCCCGATGCCGGGCGCATCCGGGACGACGATGAAGCCGTCCGCCAGCGCGAGCGGTGTCTTTACGATGCCCGTTCGCGCCGCCTCGCCGCCGGGGGGGACGTAGGCCGAGCCGCCCGCCCCCTCCAGCAGCGGATACTCCTGCAAGGCAAAGTTGGGGATGCACGCCGCCAGCTGCACGCACGCCGCCGTGCTCACCGGACCGAGCGGGTTGTGCGGCACCACTTGCACATAGTGCGCCTCGGCCAGCGCCGCGATCTTCTTGGCGTGGGTCAGGCCCCCGCACATGCAGACGTCCGGGCGCACGTATTGCACCGCGCGGCGCTCGAGCAGCATGCTGAACTCGTGGATGGTGTGTAAGCGCTCGCCGGTGGCAATGGGAATGCGGATCTTCGCGGCGATCTCCGCCATTGCATCGATGTTGTCGGGTAGGGTCGGATCCTCGTAGAAGAACGGGCGGTACGGCTCGATGGCCCGCGCCAGCACGACGGCCTCGGCCGGTGTCAGCTGCCGATGGATCTCGAGGCACAGGTCGACGTCGTCACCGACCGCCTCGCGATAGAGCCGCACGCGCTCGACGGCCTCGTCCATGCGGGCGACGTGGGTCTTGTAGTGGGGCTGCGTGCGCGGTTCATCGAGAAACGGATTCAAGTGCCCCACGGCGGTGAAGCCCGCGTCCCGGGCCCGCCGACATGCCTCGATCTGCTCCTCGGTGGTGGCCCCGTAGACGTGGTAGTACGCCCGCGCCCTGTCCCGGCAGCTGCCGCCCATGAGCTGGTGTGCAGGCACGCCGAAGTGCTTGCCGGCGATGTCCCACAGAGCGATATCGATGGCGCTCAGCGCACCCATGATCGCGGCGCCGCGGAAGTGGCACCAGCGGTAGAGGTATTGCCAGTGGTGCTCGATGCGCAGAGGATCCTGACCGAGAAGATAGCGCGCGAAGGTGTCCACGGCGGCGGCAGAGGCTTCGAGAAAAGCCCAGGTGCCGGACTCGCCGACGCCGGTGATGCCGGCGTCGGTCTCGACCTCGATGAACAAGTAGCGGTCGACGAAGCGCTTGCGAATGGCGATGATCTTCATCGCGGTTGCGTCGGCGGGCGCTGCGGGAACTAGCGCGCGGCCCGGCGCGGGCCGGCGCTGCGCCGCAGCGTCTCCACCAGGCGCCCGACGCCCTCCTTCAGAGTGTCGTGAGAGGGCGCGAAGCACAGACGCAGGTAGCCGTGGCCGCCGTCGCCGAATGCCGTGCCCGGCGCAAGGCCGACGTTGGCCTCGTCCACCATGCGCTTCGCCAGCGCCACGCTGTCGTCCTCCCCCTCCACGCGGAAGAACAGGTAGAAGGCGCCCTGCGGGCGAATGAAGTTCACGCCGGGCACCGCGGCGAGGGCGTCGCAGGCGATGTCGCGGCCTCGGCGGCAACGCTCGATGAGCGACGCCGTGAAGCCGTCGCCCTGCTCCAGCGCCGCGACGCAGCCCTGCTGCAGAAACGCGGGGGTGCCCGAGGTGTTGTACTGCACCAGGTTCTCGAACACCTGGCCGAGGCCACGGGGAATGACGACCCAGCCGACGCGCCACCCGGTCATGGCCCAGTTTTTGGAAAAAGTGTTGGTGACGATCAGCCGCTCCTCGGGCTCCATGATCTTTAGGAAGGACACCGCGGGAGCGTCATCGTAGACAAAGCGGCCGTAGACTTCGTCGGCGACGATCCACAGGCCGCGCTGGCGGGCAAAATCGCGCACTGCCACCATCTCCTCCCGACGCATGACCCAGCCGGTGGGATTACCGGGGGTGTTGACGTACAGCACGCGCGTCTTCGGGCCGCATGCGTCGAAGAGTCGCTCGAGATCGAGGCTCCAGCGCCCCGCACGCGGCTGCAGCGGAACATGCACCGGCACCGCCTGCTGCAGATGCACCGCGGCGAAGATGTTGGGCCACACCGGCGACACCACCACCGCCTCGTCGCCCGCGCCCAACAACGCCTGCATGGTCTCCATCATGCCCTGCATGCCCGATGCGGTGACGATGACGCGCTCGATGTCGACGCCGACGTGCAGGTGGCGGCGCAGGTACTCGGAGATAGCGCGGCGCAGGGGCGGGATGCCGCGTTGATGGGTGTAGAACGTGTCCCCCGCCCGCAGCGACGCGACGGCGGCATCGCAGACGAACGCCGGCGTCGGCAGATCGCTTTCGCCCACCCACAAACGGATCAGCCCGGGGCGGCTCCAGCCGTAATTCACCACCCCGATGATGCCGCTTTCCGGCAGTGTGGCCGCCGCCGGTCGGATGGCGTCGCGCAGCCCGGCGTCGAGGTCGACGGGCAGGCCCGGTGTTTCGGTGATCCGTTCCACGGTGTCGCTCCGGTGCAGGTGCCGCGCCCGCGGTGCAGGGGATCGCCCGCATGCGTGCCGTCGGATTGTAGCGGTAAAGCCGACGGCGGCGGCACCGCAAAGCGGGGGGCCGAGTATGCGGTGGGAAGCGACGACGCGGGGAGTGGGTGACGCCGCGGAGCGTGCTGCGCCCCGGCGGAGGAATGCAAAAAAATCCGTCTCTGCGCCGGTTCTCCCCCGGCTATCACCCCGAGTACGCGGCGCAGGGACGGTTCAGCTGGTTGCACCGGGGCATCGCCATGGCCGACACCCCCGCCCGGCGGCGGGGGTGTGCGTGCCCCCGGGACGCTTGCTCAGACACCTGGTTCGTTGCAGACCAGTTCAGTCTGCACTCGGACCAGCGTCAAAAATTCGACGACGAAAGGTCTGTTCAGACAGATAAACGGATATAAGCTCGGGTGAAGGTGCGCGCGGGGACGGCCCGGCAGGGGCGGTTGCGGTCCACACGCGCGTGATGGATCCTGCAATAATTCCAAGTTGGGCAACCACTTGCAGGCGCAGTCATAACATGAACCTCGGCGCGGTCCGGCTACCACGCGGCAACCTGACGCTGTGGGCGGTGAACCTGGTCGCGCTGGCACTGCTGGGTGTCGTCTGTGCCGACCTGTGGTCGCGTTATACGCGCCTGTCGGGGCCCGACGAGACCGCCCGGCCGGCGGCGACGCAGCGCGCACCGTCGCCGCGGCCCGCTTATCGCGTCGAGACCATCATCGCGGCACATCTTTTCGGCGCCGCCGAGGCGCCGTCGGCCCAGCGCGTGGTGGCCGCGCCCACGACGCGCCTCAATCTCAAGCTCTACGGTGTGGTTGCCAGCGACAGCGCCGAGCATTCGCGCGCCCTGATCGGCCACAATTCCGCCGCCATGCAATCCTATCGGCTCGGGCAGCGAATCGACGGCACCGACGCCACGCTCTTCGGAGTCGAGCCCGGCAGGGTGCTGTTGGATCGGGGCGGGCGCATCGAGAGCCTGTCCCTGCCTAAGCCGGATCTGTCCGTGGATCGCGGCGGCGATGCGCCGCAGCCCGTGCCCCGTTCCCGGCGCCGGCCACAGACCGAGCCCGATTTTTCCGGCGTCACGCAGGCGCTGCGCCAGCAGGCCGGGGCGGCGGCTGACGAGTCGCCGCAGTCGGATGCGCCGCCGCAGGCCGAGCCGCCGCAGCCGGCGCCCGAGGCGCCGCAGCCGGCCGAGTAGCGCCGTGGGTCGGTTTGCCCGCGGCCGGGTGGCGACGGCGTGAAGCGTGGCTGCGTTTGGCGCGGCATCGCGATCGCGACGCTCGTTTTGGCGGCAACGGCGGTCAATGCCGGTCTCTTCGATCGCCTGTTCGCGCCCAAGGCCAGACTGTGGCCGCGTTGGAGCGAGTACGCAGCCGGGGCCGTCGCGCACATAGACCACGCCGAGTGGGACGCGTTGCTGCGTAAGTACGTCGCCGCGCACCGCGACGGCATCAACCGGGTGGCCTACGGCGGCTTCGACGCGGCCGATCGTCGCGCGCTGGCGGCGTACATCGAGAGGCTCGAGGCGGCCCCGGTCACCGCACTCGAACGCGACGAGCAGCGTGCATTCTGGATCAACCTCTACAACGCGGTGACGCTGCAAGTGGTGCTGGAGCACTACCCCGTCGACAGCATCCGCCAGATCCGGCTGTCCGGGCGGCCGTTTGCCGTTGGGCCATGGAGGGCGAAGCTCGTATCGGTGCAGGGGGAACGCCTGTCGCTGAACGACATCGAGCACCGCATTCTGCGTCCCATCTGGGCCGACCCCAGAATTCACTACGCCGTGAACTGCGCGGCGCTCGGTTGTCCCAACCTGCAGGCCGTCGCCTTCACGGCGAGCAATGCGGAGACGTTGCTCGATGCCGGCGCCAGGGCTTACGTGAACCACCCGCGCGGCGTGAGCTTCGAAGGCGAGGCGCTTGTGGTATCGAGCATCTACGTCTGGTTCGAAGAGGATTTCGTGACGGCCGACGGCAGCGTCCTCGAACACCTGCGACGCTTCGCCGAGCCGGCGCTCGCGGCGAGACTGGCCCGCGCGCGCCGCGTCTCAGGAAACGCGTATGACTGGTCCCTGAACGACGCGGACGGGCCGTCGGCCCCCCCGCCGAGCCGGTAGAGGAACGCGCGCCCGGCACAGCCCCGCGAGCGGGGGCGATGCTTACCAGTAGCGGACTCGGCCGACGTCGAGATGAACGAAGCCGGACTTCGGGTAGTACCCCACGCCGCCGGCCTTGAGCGCTCGCGCCGCGCGATTGAGATCGCGCAGCCGCCGGCCCGGCAGCTTGAGGTCGATGGCCATTCCCCGGGTGTGGAGGCTCTTCTTGGCCACCCCGTGGCGATTCTGGGCGAGCATCGCGTTGGTCCTCGGCGAGCGATAGCCCGAGATGACATGGTAGACGCCGTTGCTGTCGACGCGCCGCTGAAGCTCGTAGAGTGTGTCGAGCAGCTTGGGCTCGATGGGGGCGACATCGCCGGTGCGAAAGTCGCGCAGATGATAGTCGATCTCGGTGAGCACCTCCGGCACGTACTGGCCTTCCGCCCAGTAGATCACGTTGAGTCTTTCGTGCGTGTGCAGGTTCAGTAAACGCAGCTTGCGCTCCGCCTCGGCCTTGCGGTGGGCCAGGGCCGTCATCGGCATCGCGCTCACGAGCAGCGCCCCACCCAGGCGCAACAGTCGGCGGCGGGTGAAACCCGCCCGTTCGGACGTCACAGTCACTCTTCTCTTCCTCCCGGCTTGTCTTGTCTTTGGGGCGAGCATCCGGCTCGTCTGTATAAAACCTAGCTCACGCAAAGCCGGTACGCCAGCTCGCATGCCCGCAGACACGCTCACACGAAATTACGAGATGCCGATGCGACCGGCCTGTCCCGGCCGCGGCGAGTGGGGCGGGAGTTTAACCCAGGCCCGCGGAGTCCGCCAACCACGGCCCGGCGGCGGTTCACCCCGGCGGGTAGCCCAGGGCCTTGTCGACGACGTTGAGCAGCGGCTCGCCGGCCCGATAACGCTCCAGATTGCGCCGGAAAAGCTCGGCCAGTGCGCCCTCGAAGCCCACGAAGTCCCCGCACATGTGTGGGGACACGATGACGTTGGGAAGCGACCACAGCGGGCTCGCCGCGGGCAGCGGCTCGTGCTCGAAGACGTCCAGCGCGGCGCCGGCGATGTCCCCCTGCTCGAGCGCCCGGACCAGCGCCGCCTCGCGCACCAGTCCGCCCCGAGAGACGTTGACGAACCGCGCCGTCGGTTGCATGGCGCCGAACTGCTCGGCGTCGAACAGATTCGCCGTCTCGCGGGTGAGCGGTGCGGCAAGGATCACGAAATCCGCCTCGGGAAGCAGCGCCTCCAGATCGCCGATGCCGTGCACGGCGCCGAAGTCGGCGTCCGCATCGCGTGCGGTGCGCCCGATGCCGCGAACGCGCATGCCGCTTGCCATCAGCAGCCGAGCGGTGGCACGGCCGATGCCGCCGACGCCGACGAGCAGGGCACGACGGCCCTCGATGCGCTCGGTGTGACGGTGCCGCCACGTGTGCCGGGACTGCAGCATTACGGTCTCGGGCAGCCCTTTGGCGAAGGCGACGATCAGGCCCAGCACGTACTCGGCGATGGCGCGGTCGAACACGCCGCGCGAGTTGGTGAGGACGACGTCGCTTTGCGCCAGCTCGGCGAACAGCACGGCGTCCACGCCGGCGCCGGCCCAGTGGATCCAGCGCAGGTCCGTTGCCGCATGGAAGGCTTGGCGCAGATCGCCGGCACGGAAGTCCCAGCCCAAGAGCACTTCGGCGCCGGCGAGGGCGGCGCGCAGTTCCGCGGCGGTGGCCGCGGTGCGCACGGTGACGCCCTCCGGCAGGCGGTCAAGGCCCGGCACGTCATCGGGCGAACGGGCGCCCTGAACCACTACGACCAGATCGGAAATCACGGTGTCACTCCGCCGTTTCGGCACGCCCTGGCGAAGGGGTATTGCGGGCGCCGGCCGTCGTCGGCATTATCGCCGACCCCATGGACTGTCTGTCGAGCGCGGCGATGAGCACGTGGAGTCGATACGAGGGTCGAAGGCTCGGTGGAGCGAGGCGGCGGCAAGGCCTTCGGGCATCGCTGGGCGCGTGGGCCTTGCTGGCGGTGAGCGTGGCCTGGACGTCGCACACGCTCGCCTCCGATATCGCCAAGGAGCAGCGCTGGGCCGAGCAGATCGAGGCCGGGCTCTTCGAGGGCAAGATGCTGTGGCTCGATGCCGCAGGGCAGCGCTTCCTGTCTATCCTCACGCCGGCGACGGGCGAGCCCCGCGGCGGCGTGTTGCTGATGCACGGCATCGGCGTTCACCCGGACTGGCCGACCGTCATCAATCCGCTGCGGATAGGCCTCGCCGCTCAGGGCTGGACGACCCTGTCGCTGCAGATGCCTATCCTCGGCAACGAGAGGCTGGCTCGTGACTACGTGTCTCTCCTCGCCGAGGTGCCGGCGCGCATCGAGACCGGCGTGGCGACGCTCGAGAGCCTCGGGCTCGAACCCATCGTCGCCGTCGCCCACAGCATGGGCAGCGCCATGACGTCGCATTACCTCGCGCACCACGCCGCCAGCGGCATCGAGGCGTTCGTGGGGATCGGCATGGGCGCCGACAGGCCCTACCCGGAGCTCGACAACGCTGTGTCGCTGCGCGCGCTCGCCCTGCCGGTGCTTGACCTGTACGGCGAGCACGACCTGGAGAGCGTGGTGACGACGGCGCAGGCGCGCGCGGCCGCGGCCGCCGACAACGATCGCTACGCGCAGGTCGAGGTCGCGGGCGCCGATCACTTCTTCGACGGTTTCGAGGTCGAGTTGCTCGACGTTGTGCTGACCTGGCTCGAGCGCAACAGGGGGCGTTGACGCGCGCCGCCGCGCCCGCACATCCGAGAGCCCGATGGCGCAGCCGGTTTTCAGAGACTACGACAGGGCGGCACTGGACCGCGAATACGACAATCGCGCCAAGGTCCGCGGCTTCGCCCAGCACCTCGAGCGGTTCGCAAAACGCAGCAAGCAGGCGCGCGCTTCACTGCCCTGCAGGCTCGACGTGCGCTACGGTCCGGGTGCGGCGCAGACCCTGGACATCTTTACCGCATCCGCTCCCGGACCGTCGCCCGTGCAGGTGTTCTATCACGGCGGTTACTGGAAGGCGATGGACAAGTCGGACTTCGCCTACGTCGCCTTTTGCCAGCATGGCCTCGGTGCGGCGACGGTGGTCGTCAATTACGCGCTCATGCCGGCGGTGAGCATGGACGAGCTGGTGCGCCAGTGCCGCGCGGCGCTCGCCTGGGTCTGGCACAATGCCCCGAGCTTCGGCGGGGATCGCCGGCGCATCCATGTCTCGGGGCACTCCGCCGGCGGTCATCTGGTCGCCATGCTGCTGGCGACCGACTGGCCCCGATTCGACGCCGCCCTGCCGAGCGATCCGATACGGGGCGCCTGCGGCATCAGCGGCCTCTACGATCTCGAGCCGATTCGGCTGTGCTTCCTGAACGAGGAGCTGGGCCTGTCCGCCGAGGAGGCCGCGCGCAACAGCCCCGTGCGGCTCGAGCGACACGGCCCCGGCGAGCTGTTGCTCGCCGTCGGGGCGCTCGAGGGGCCGGAGTACCGGCGCCAGACGATGGACCTCGCCGACGCGTGGGCGCAGACGGGTGCGCGGCCGTCCACCCTGGTCATGCCGGGAACGGATCACTTCGCCATCGTCGGGTTGCTGGACGATCCGCACAGCGAACTCTGCGGCGCCATTCGGCGTCAGATGGGCATCGGTTGAGGCGGGCGCAGGGCGCTCAGCACGGCAGCGGGAGCAAGCGATGGAATACCGCAGAATGGGGCGCAGCGGCCTGAAGGTCTCGCCGCTGTGTCTCGGTACCATGACCTTCGGACACGGCGCCGACGAGCAGGCGTCCAGACGCATGGTGGACATGGCGCTGGCCGCCGGCATCAACTTCTTCGACACCGCGGACTCCTATGCCGGCGGTGAGTCGGAGGTGCTGCTGGGAAGGGCGCTTCGGGGAAAGCGCGACGCCGCGGTCATCGGCACCAAGTTCTTCAACCCGATGGGCCCGGGCCCCAACGATTCCGGCATGTCGCGGGTGCACATCATGCATGCCATCGAGGCGAGTCTGCGGCGCCTGGCCACGGACTATGTGGATCTGTACTACATTCATCACGTCGACGAGGAGACTCCCATCGAAGAGATGCTGCGCGCGCTGGATGATCTGGTTCACCAGGGCAAGGTGCGTTATGCGGCGTGCAGCAACTACCAGGCGTGGCGCCTGATGGAGTCACTGTGGATCAGCGACGCCAACGGCCTCGCGCGCTTCGAGGCCTACCAGCCGCTGTACAACCTGGTGGTGCGCGACATCGAGCAGGAGATCGTGCCCATCTGTCGGCGCAAGGGGCTCGGCGTGGTGACGTGGGCGCCGATGGCAGGCGGATTCCTGACGGGAAAATACAAGCCGGGACAGAGGAGCCTCGAGGGCACCCGCTCGGCGCAGGCGTGGGCGTATCCCGAGGCCTATTTCGCAGCCAATGCCGACGAGACCCTGCAGACGTTGCTGGACGTCGCCGAGGAGATCGCGCGCACGCCGTCGCAGACCGCGATCCGCTGGGTGCTGGAGCAGCCGGGGATCACGTCGGCCATCGTCGGCGCGCGCAACCCCGAACAGCTCGAGCAGAATCTGGGCGCGGCGTCGTGGAGGCTCGAGGGGGAGGCGCTGGAGCGCTTGAACCGGGTGTCGCGACTCGCCGAGCGCTATCCCGAGGCGATGGAGAAGGACATGCGTGCGCGCCGCGCGGCGGCGGTGAAGGCACCCGGCGTCGACGCCTGAGCACGGGGCCGGTTCGCAGAATCACGTTCACGAGACGAGGAGATGAACTCGCCATGAGCCTGAGGATAGGCATTGTCGGCGCCGGGGCCAACACACGCGCGCGCCACATTCCCGGCTTTCAAGCCATCGACGGCGTCGAGGTGGTCGCGGTGTGCAATCGCTCGCGCGCATCAGGGCAGAAGGTCGCCGACGAGTTCCGGATTCCCAGGGTGTTCGACGACTGGAAGGAGCTCGTGGGCAGCGACGAGGTGGATGCGGTGTGCGTGGGCACGTGGCCGTACATGCATTGTCCGGTTACCGTGGAGACACTGGCCGCCGGCAAGCACCTGCTGACCGAGGCGCGCATGGCGATGAGTCTCGAGGAGGCCCGGCGCATGCAGGCGGCGGCGCAGCGCAGCGACGCGGTGGCGATGGTGGTGCCGGCGCCCTATTACCTGCGATTCGAGCCGCAGCTGCTGCAGATGCTGGCCGCGGGCGAGTTCGGCGACCTGCTGGAGATACACGTCAACGTCCTGTCCGGGGCCTACGACGCCCAGGCGCCGCTGCACTGGCGCCAGCGGCGAGACCTGTCCGGGCTGAACATCATGTCGCTCGGTATCTACAACGAGACCGTGCGTCGCTACGCCGGAGACGAGCGCGCGGTGCTGGCGCACGGCAAGATCTTCGTCTCGCAGCGGCTCGACGCCGAGACCGGCTCGATGCGCGCCGTGGACGTTCCAGACAGCATCGGCGTGCTGGCGGAGATGCAAAGCGGGGCGACCGCGGTGTATCACGTCAGCAGCGTCGCCCGTCTGGGCCGCGCCAATGCCATCGAAATGCACGGCACCAAGGGCGCCTTCAAACTCGAGGGCGGCTCGGCCTGGATCGCCACGGCCAGAGACAAGGAGTTTCGTGCGCTCGAGGGGGGCCCGGCGCAGGGCGACGGATGGCGGGTGGAGGCCGACTTCGTCGATGCCGTGCGCGAGGGCAAGCCCGTCACGCACACCCGCTTCGACGACGGCGTGAAGTACATGATGTTCACCGAAGCGGTGCAGCGAAGCATGGCGCGGGGCGAGCGCATCGAGTTGCCGTTGCCCTGAAGGGACACGCGCCCGTTTGCAGGGAGCCGCGACGACCGTCCTCGTCGTCGTACCGTTCATCGTATTGCACGGCCCCGTCGGTTCAAAGCCCTCGCGAGGCGGCGGCATAATGCACGCGCAGCGGTGCCGTACCCGGCGGTGCCTGACGGTGACGGGAGGCACGGAACCATGAAGCGAATTCTTGCAGGCCTCTGCACTATTGGGTGGTTGACTGCGGCGCACGCCGATTTCCAAGCGGGCGTCGCCGCCTACCGTAACGGCGATTTCGAAACCGCCCGCCTGGAGTTCGAAACGCTTGCGCAACAGGGCCTCGCCAAGGCGCAGCACAATCTCGGCGTGATGTATGAGCAAGGCACGGGCGTGCCCCGCGACGCCCGTGAAGCCGCTAAGTGGTATCGGCTGGCGGCGGAGAAGGGTTACCCCCGGTCACAGAACAACCTCGCCTCACTCTACGAGGTAGGCCAGGGGGTGCCGCGCGACGCCGTCGAGGCGGCGCGGCTCTACCAGGCGGCCGCGGAGCAGGGTTTTGTTCTCGCCCAGTACAACCTGGGCACGGTGTTCCAGGAAGGCCGCGGCGTGAGCCGGGATCTCGGCGAGGCGCGCAAGTGGCTTGAGGCCGCCGCCGATCAGGGCGACGCGGACGCGCGCCGCAGCCTGGTCGCGCTGGCCAAGGCGGCGCGCAAAGCCCCCGCCGAGCCGGCAGCCGCGCCCGCGGGCGGCGACGTCGCCAGTGCCCGCAAGGTTTCGATCCGTGATGTCCAGGCGCGCCTCACGGCGCTCGGTTACGACCCCGGCCCCGTTGACGGCATGATGGGGCCGAAGACCCGCAATGCCATCGAGCGCTTTCAGCGGGATACCGGCCTGGAACGCACCGGCGATCCGAGTCTTCGTCTGCTGAAGAACCTCGATGCGGCCGTGAAGACGGCCGCGAGCTCCGGCTAGCCGGAAAAACCTCAGCGATTCTGCGCCTCGGCGACGAGGCGGTGCAGCGCCTCGACGTCGTGCACGAGCAGCGTGTCGCCGCTGCGCTCGATCAGGCCCGTATGCGCGAGCTGGGCGAGCTCACGGGAGACGGCCTCGCGCACCGTCGACAGCCGGTTGGCCATCTCCGCATGGGTCGGTAGCGGGCTGATGGCCGCGGAGTTGGCGCTGCGCATTTGCTGGTGCGCCATGCGCAGAAGCTCCACGTGCAGGCGCGTGCGTACCGGCAGCGTGCTGAACTCCACCACGCGGTCGCACAGCAGACGGATCAGGCGCGTGAGGCGCTTGAACGTCGCGGTCGCGACGCTCGAGTGAGTGAGGAGCACTTCCCAGAAGGATTCCGCCGACAGCGAGGCCACCGTGGTCGGTGTGAGAGCGACCACGTAGGCCGTGCGGGGTTCGGCGTCGATGGCCGACAGCTCACCGAAGATCTCGCCGGCTTTCAGGTCGCGAAACGTGACCTCCTTGCCCGACGCGGAGTAGATGGTGGCGCGCACATCGCCCGAGGCGATGAAGTACACGTCGCGGGTGCGGTCCTGGTAGCGGATGATCTGCTCGTTGGGGACATAGCGCCGCCACTGACAGCGCCGCGCGACCCTCTCTTGCTCAACCGCGGAAAGCCCTTCGAAGATCTCGATCTCGGCGAGCGCCGCGCCGCCGGCCGCTTCAATCGTCTCCATGGAGCTTCCGTCAGAGTTGCTCGGCGTCTGCGCCCGAGTGCGAGTCTACTTTAGCCGCCGTCATCCGGCCAACGGCGCCGGCCGCGCGGCCGGCGATGTCAGCATCGAAGACGTAAGAGCGTGCCGGCTTCGCCGCGCAACAGCGCCGGCATTTCCGTTAACGCGCCGATGGCCGCGCTGGCCCCGGTCTCCTCGACGAAGCGACAGGCTGCCTCGACTTTCGGTCCCATGGAACCGGCGTCGAACGACATGGCGGCGAGCTGCGCCGGCGTCGTGCGTCGAATCGGCCTCACGGCGGGCGCGGGCCAGTCGGCGAAGACCGCGGGCACGTCGGTCAGCATGAGCAGCATGTCGGCGCCGAGCTCGGTCGCGAGCAGCGCCGCGGAGTGGTCCTTGTCGACCACGGCCTCGACGCCGCGAACTGCGCCGGCGGCGCCGACCACCACGGGAATACCGCCGCCGCCGGCACACACGACCAGCACCCCCGCGTCGACCAGCAGCGCAATGGTCTCGATTTCGAGTATGCGTCGCGGCCTCGGCGAGGGCACCACGCGGCGCACGCCCTCGCCGTCGCGCGCCATGCACCAGCCGCGGGTGCGCGCGAGCGCGGCCGCCTCGGCTTGCGCGTACAGCGGGCCGATGGGCTTGGAAGGGTTGCGAAAGGCCGGGTCGTCGGCATCGACTTCGACCTGCGTGAGCAGCGTCGCCAGCGCTCGCCCGGGCAGCAGGCCGGCAATTTCCTGCTCGATCATGTAGCCGATCATGCCCTCGCTCTCGGCGCCGAGCACGTCGAGCGGATACGGCGCGACGCTCTCAAGGGCCTCGGCCTGCAGCGCCAGGAGCCCCACCTGCGGGCCGTTGCCGTGTGTGACCACGAGCTCGTGCTCGGGCGCGACCTCGGCGATGGCGCGTGCGGCGACGCGCACGTTGGCGCGCTGCAGCGACGCCTCCAGCGGTTGACCGCGGCGCAGCAGAGCGTTTCCGCCGAGTGCGATGACGACGCGCATGATGACGGCGCGAGCGTGCGGACGCCTTCAGCCCCTTCGCAGGTGGCCGACGAACTCGTCGACATACTGCCCGAGCGTCGGTCCCCCGTCATTCGCATCGGCGTACTCGTAGCGCGCACGCACCACGGGAATGGCGATGTCGATGAGCGCGGCGAGATCCATCGGCGTGGCGCAGACGACGGCGTCGGCGCCGGAGTCGTCGATGGTCCGGCGCAGCGCCTCGAGCTGCGCGGCGTCGTAGCCCACCGCGGGCAGGACCCTGCCGATGTGAGGGTAGCGCTCGTAGACGGCGCGTACCTCCGCGACGGCGAAATCCCTCGGGTCCAGGATTTCACGGGGTCCGGCGGCCACGGCGGCGACGTAGCCCGCGCCGTAAGCCATGCCGCCGTGGGTGACGGTCGGCCCGTCCTCGATCACGAGCACCGTGCGGCCGCGCACGGCCTCGGCGTCGTCGAGCCGCACCGGCGAGGACGCCATGACGATGCGGGCCGTCGGGTTCACGGCCCGCAACGCATCCACGGCTCGTTGCGCCTCGGCGCTCGAGGCTGAGTGCACCTTGTTGATGACGGCGATGTCGGCCATCCTGGCCACCGTTTCACCGGGATGATGGGTCGCCACCTGGTCGGGTCTCAGCGCATCGACGAGCACGATGTGCAGATCCGGACGAACCATGGGAAAGTCGTTGTTGCCGCCATCCCACACGACGACGTCGGCCTCCTCCTCGGCTTGCCGCAGCACCCGGGCATAGTCGACGCCGGCAAACACGACGTTGCCGCAGGCAATGTGCGGCTCGTACTCCTCGCGCTCTTCGTTGGTGCAGCGCGCCGCTTCAATGTCGGACAGCGCGGCAAAGCGCTGCACCGATTGTCGGACCAGGTCACCGTAGGGCATGGGATGGCGCAGCACCGCCGCACGCAGGCCCTGTGCGGCCAGCCGCCGCGACAGCCATCGCGCCGTCTGCGATTTGCCGCAGCCGGTGCGCACGGCAGTGACCGCCACGACGGGAAGGCGGGACGGCAGCGCCGTGCGCCGCGGCCCCAGCACGAGGAAGGAGCTGCCGCTCGCAAGGGCCCGGGAGGCGACGTGCATGACCTGCGCATGGGAGACGTCGCTGTAGGCAAACACCACTTCGTCGACGCCGTGCTCGCGACACAGGTCCTCGAGCCGCGCCTCGGCCTCGATGGGGATGCCACGCGGGTAAAGGGGCCCGGCGAGCTCGGGCGGATAAACGCGCCCCTCGATACCGGGTATCTGGGTCGCGGTGAAGGCCACGACTTCGACGTCGCCGTCGTCGCGGTAGACGACGTTGAAGTTGTGAAAGTCCCGCCCGGCGGCGCCGGCGATCACAACGCGTCTTCGTCGCGGCTGCTGCGCCATCTAGCGTGTCAAGCGCTCCTTGCGGGGTCCATGCCGGGGGTCGCCGCCCGTATAGTAAACTAGTTTTCCAGCACCTCGTTACGGCCTCCCGATGGGCGCGGAACCGCTTGAGCAGAAGCTTGCCGCCATCCTCTATGCCGACGTCGCCGGCTACAGCCGGCTCACCGGCGAGGACGAAATCGGCACCCACCGCACGCTGAGCGCCTACCTCGATGCCATCGCCGCCCAGGTAGAGCGCCACGCCGGTCGCGTCGTCCACTATGCCGGCGACGCCGTGCTCGCCGAGTTCGGCACGGTCTCCAGCGCACTCACTTGCGCCGTCAACATCCAGTGCGAGCTGCAGGCTCGCAATGACGAGCTGGATGCAGCGCGCCGGGTGCAGTTTCGTATCGGCGTCAATGTCGGCGAGGTCATCGTCGACCGCGACGACATCTACGGCGAGGGCGTGAACATCGCCGCGCGGCTCGAAAGTCTGGCGCAGCCCGGCGGCGTGTGCGTCTCGGGGGCGGTGCATGATGCCGTGGGGCAGAGGCTGCCGCTCGACTACGAGTTTCTCGGCGAGCAGCGCGTCAAGAACATTGCCCGTGCGATCCGAGCGTACCGGGTGGCGCTGCGCCCGGGCAGCGCGCTGCCGCCGCCGCTGGAACGCTCCCCGGCGAGGGGTGCGGCGGCGCCTGCGCGGCGCACCGGCGGGCGTGTGGTGGGCTGGTTGTCGGCGGGGGTGCTGGCGGCGGCGGGGCTGGGGGCGCTCACGTGGTACGAGCCCTGGGTGCCGCGCGAGGAGCCCGCTTCGCTGGCACGCATGGCGCACCCTTTGCCGGCCAGCCCGTCGATCGCGGTGTTGCCGTTCGCGAACCTGAGCGGCGACCCGGGGCAGGAGTATTTCGGCGACGGTCTGACGGAGAACCTGATCACGATGCTGTCGCAGGTTCCCGACATGTTCGTCATTGCGCGCAACTCGACGTTCACTTACAAGGGGCGCGCGGTCAAGGTGCAGCAGGTGGCCGAGGAGCTCGGCGTGCGCTACGTGCTGGAAGGGAGCTTCCAGCGCTCGGCGGATCGGCTGCGGGTGCACGCGCAGTTCATCGATGCTCTTTCGGGCAAGCATCTGTGGGCGCAACGTTACGACCGGGACTGGACCGAGGTCTTCGCGCTGCAGGACGATCTGACACAACGGATCACCTCGGCGCTGTCGTTGCGCCTGAGCAAAGCTGGCCGCGAGCGGCTCGCCCGGCGGTACACGGAAAACGTGGAAGCCTACGACGAGTTCCTGCGCGGACAGGCGCTGTACTTCCAGTTCACCGCCCAGGACAACGCGCTGGCGCGCGAGCATTATCGGCGCGCCGTCGAGCTCGATCCCCGCTTCGCCCGGGCCTACGGAGCCCTGGCTCTGACGCATGCGAGCGACTTTCGTTTCGACTGGAACGGGGCCGCGGCCGAGGCGCTGGAGCAGAGTCTCGCGCTCGCGAGCGAGGCCGTCGCTCTGGACGCGGGCCTGCCGCAGGCACATCTGGTGCTCGGCAACGTACAGGTACTGAAGGCGCGGTTCGAGGAGGCGATCGCGGCCGCGGAGACGGCCATTGCGCTCGACCGGAACTATGCCGATGCCTATGTCCTGATGGCCATCATCCGCAGCTATACCGGGCGTGCCGACGAGGCGGTCGAGCTGATGACGAGTGCGATGCGCCTCAATCCCCGGCCGGCGGCGATCTATTACTTGGCCCTCGGACGCGCACAGTACTTTGCCGGCCGTCTGCGCGCTGCCCAGGCCTCGCTGCGGCGCGCCGTGGAGCTGAACCCCACGTTCCTGCTCTCGCAGGTCTTTCTCACCGCGGCTCACAGCCGGTTGGGGGAGAGCGACGAGGCCGAATGGCAGGCAGCGCAGCTGCTGGCGCTGGACCCCGGGTTCACCGTCGAAGCGTGGATGGCCCGGGAGAGCATCGTCCATCCCCCCTACCGCGTGACCCTTGCCGAAGACCTGCGCCGCGCCGGGCTGGCCGAGAAAAGTGCGCCGGCCTCGCTCGAGAAACCGTCCATCGTCGTGCTGCCCTTCGACAACATGAGCCCGGACCCGGAGCAGGAGTACTTTGCCGACGGCATCAGCGAGGACCTGACCACGGACCTCTCGCGCCTGTCCGGCCTGTTCGTCGTCGCGCGCAACGCGGCATTCGCCTACAAGGGGGCACAGGCCGACGTGCGCCGCGTCTCGCAGGAGCTCGGTGTGCGCTATGCGCTCGAGGGGTCCGTGCGCCGTGCCGGTGACCGTGTGCGCATCAACGCCCAGCTGATCGATGCGGTGACGGGCGGACACCTGTGGGCGCAGCGCTACGACGGTCGGCTCGACGACGTGTTCGATCTGCAGGACCAGGTCGTGCGCAAGATCGTCACGGCCCTTGAGGTGCACTTGAGCGATCAGGAGGAGCGCATGCTCGAGCACCGCTATACGGACAGCGGTCAGGCGTACGACCACTTTCTCCGCGGGCAGGCGCTGTGGTCGCGCTTCACCCGAGAGGACAACGAGGCGGCGAGGCAGATGTTTGCCAAGGCGATCGAGATAGATCCCCGATTCGCGCGTGCCTACGGTGCACTGGCGCTCACGCACGTGTACGCGGCGCGCTTCAAGTGGAGCGCCGGCTTCCAACAGTCTATGCGGCAGGGGCGGGTGTTTGCCGAACGAGCCATGGCGCTCGACGACTCGCTGCCGCAGGTGCAGCTGGCGATGGGCACGGTGCGGGTGTTTTCCAAGCAGCCGGCCGAAGCGATCGCCGCCGCGCGGCGGGCCGCGGAGCTCGATCCCGGCTATGCCGACGCATTCGCGCTGCTGTCCTTCGCGCTGACCAATGCCGGGAGAGCCGCCGAGGCCCTGGATGCGATCCAGAAGGCTTTCGAGCTCACTCCGCGGCCGCCGTCGTTTTACTATCTGCACCGCGGGCGGGCGCACTACCTCCTGGGTCAGATGGGGTCCGCGATCGCAAGTCTGGAGAAGGCCGTCGAGCTCAATGCCTCCTTCCTCGTGTCGCACCTGTTTCTGGCCGCGGCCTACGCCGAGGCGGGCCGGGTGGACGACGCCCAGTGGCAGCTTGAGCAGGTCAGGGCGATGGAACCCCGGTTCTCCGTCGCGCTATGGGCCGCAGACGAGCTCTTCACCGACGAAGCCTACCTCGCGGCCCTCGTCGCCGGCCTGCGTAAGGCGGGCCTGACCGAATAGACGCGGCATGGCGGACGACGCGCAAGCGGGGTCGACCGGGTGACGCGGGACGCCGCCAGGGTCGTCGGCCTCGTCGGCGCGGCGCACTTCTTCAGCCACTTCTACCTGCTACTGCTGCCGCCGCTGTTCCCGTTGCTGCGCGACGTCTACGGCGTCGGCTTCACCGAGCTCGGCCTGACCATCACGGCGTTCAGCATCACCACGGGGTTGACCCAGGCCCCCATCGGTTTCGTCGTCGATCGATACGGGGCCCGCTTCCTGCTCGTCATCGGTCTGCTGTTGCAGTCGGTCGCCATCGTGCTCATCGCGTTCATGCCGTTCTACGGTGCGTTGCTCGCGCTGATGGTCCTGGCGGGACTCGCCAACGCCGTTTACCACCCGGCGGACTACACCCTCCTGACGGCGTCCGTGAGCCTCTCGCGCCTCGGTCGCGCCTTCTCGCTGCACACTTTTGCCGGTTATCTTGGCGCCGCGGTGGCGCCGGTCACGGTGCTCGCCCTCACTGAGTTGCTCGGCTGGCGCAGCGCGTTGGTGCTCTGCGGGGTCGTCGGCGGCGCCGTGGGCATCGCCATCGCGCTGAAGTGCCACTGGCTGCCCGACGCGACGGTGCCGCGCGGCGGCCGCGACGGCGGCGCCCCGCCGCACGCCAGGACGGGACTGCGGCTGTTGTTCAGCCTGCCCATTCTGATCGGGGTGCTCTTCTTCACCGGCCTGTCCGTGTCGAGCCACGGCATGAGCGACTTCGGTGTTGCCACGCTGACGCTGCTCTACGGTGTTTCCCTGCCCGAGGCCGGCGCCATGCTCAGCGCGCATCTGTTCGCTGCGCCCGTCGGCGTGCTGATCGGGGGGTGGGTGGCCGATCGCACCGTGCGCCATGACCGGGTGGCGGCGCTGTGCTTCGTTGCGTTCGCCGCAGCGATCTTCGCCGTGGCGGCCCTCGATCCGCCACTGGCCGGGGTGACGGCGCTGCTGGTCACGGCGGGGCTCGCCGGCGGCGTGGTGGCGCCATCGCGCGACATGATGATTCGCGCCGTGACGCCCCCGGGCGAGACCGGCAAGGTGTTCGGTTTCGTCTCGACGGGCTACAACATCGGTGGCATCGTGGCGCCTGCGTTCTTCGGCTATCTGCTCGACCACACCGAGCCCGGATGGGTTTTCTGGGCCGTCGCCTGGGTAGCACTGGTGACCGTCGGCATCATCGTGCTGGCCGGCCGGCGGGGCAGTGCCGCGGCCGCGGACGCCGGCGGCGCCCGCGAGACCCCGCAGCGGGCGGGCGGTTGACGCCGCGATGAGCAAGGAAGTCGTTCTGCTCGGAACCGCCCAGGACGGCGGCATGCCGCATGCCGGCTGTGGCTGCGAAAATTGCCGGCGTGCGCGCGCGGCGCCCGAGCTGCGCGCGCGCGTGGTGTCGTTGGGCGTGATCGATCGCTCCTCGGCTCAGTGCTGGCTCGTCGACGCCACGCCGGACTTTCCCGCGCAGCTCGCCGCGCTCGAGGATGCGGCGCCTTCGTGCCGGCTCGCCGGCATTCTCCTGACGCACGCGCACATCGGTCACTACACCGGGCTCGTCCACCTGGGGCGCGAGGTGATGAACGCCCAGCGGATCCCCGTCCACGTCAGCCGGCGCATGGCGGATTTCGTGCGCGCCAATGCCCCCTGGTCACAGCTCGTCGAGCGCGGCAATATCGAGCTGCGAACGTTCGTCGCCGGCGAGCGCCAGGCGCTCGCGGAGGATCTGTGGTGGCGGCCGCTCGGCGTGCCGCATCGCGACGAGATCGGCGACACCGTGGCCGTCGTCGTCGAGTCATCGCGCCGCCGGGTGTTCTACTGCCCTGATATCGATGCCTGGGATCTGTGGGACACTGACGTGCGAGCCTTTCTCGACGACGTCGACGTGGCGCTCCTCGACGGCACGTTCTTCTGCGCGGACGAGCTGCCGCAGCGGGACCTGTCGCAGATACCCCATCCGTTTGTCGGCGACACGGTCGCACGGCTGCGGGGCACTCGCTGCCACATCGCTCTCATTCACCTCAACCACTCCAACCCGCTGCATTTCCCGGGTCCCGCGCTCGATTGGCTGCACCGGCAGGGGATGGACGTCGGTCGTTGCGGGCAACGCTGGTCCTTGGCATGAACCGGCGTTTCGGGGTGGGTGACCCCGGGCGTGCCGAGGAAATGCAGGCCGCCGCGGCCATCGACTTGGCACGCCGCGCGAGGCCCCGTGACCCGGAGCGCGTCGACGCCGACGACCCCGGGGGCCGACGCACCGGCGTGCACGTGGGTATCGCGCCCGACGGCGAGGATCCCGTCGTCACGGGTCGGGTGGTCTGCGTCGGCGTCGAGGAAATCGCCATCGCACGCAGCAGGTCGCCGCGCCGGCGACGTGGTCGTGGACTTTCCGCCGGTGGGCTATCGCAGCCGGCTAAAGCCGCAACGCAGGGGCCGTGACGATACGGGCAGGGGCGCCCGGTCAGGGGCCTTCGAAGATCCGATCGCCCTGCTCGTCGATGATCTGTCGCGCCTTGACCACGGCGTGCTGCGCCGCCCCGTCGAAGCTCGCATGGGTGTCGGCGCGGATGAACCTGTGCTCGCGCAGCCCCTCGGGAAAGGTCTTGGAGATGACGCCGCAGGTGTAGTACTGGGAGCCTTCGCCCTGCGGCGTGGGGCGGATGAGGTAGCCCTGGTACTCAACCGTCTCGGTCGCGGCCTCGTGCTTCTTGCCCGAGGCCAGCTTGCGAAACAACGAGGTCAGTCCCATCTTCCTTCCACAGCGGCCGAGCGGCGCGGAAGCGGGGCGGTGGTGGCGGCCGACCCCGCGAAAATCGCGGCGAGCGTGAGCGCGCAATGTGTCGTAGCATACCACCGGAGTTGCTCCGTGCCCAATGGCGGGGGATGCCGTCGATGGATGATGCGATTGTCGTGTTGACCAACACCCCTACGCGAGACCAGGCCCAACGAATCGCGGACGCGCTCGTCGACGGCGGTCTGGCGGCCGCCGTGCAGGTCGCCGGTGCGGTGACGAGCACCTACGTCTGGCGCGGTAGCCGCCGCCGAAGCCGGGAGTGGACGTGCATCATCAAGTCCGTCAGGGCCAGGCTGCCCGAGATCGAGCGCGCCATCAAGGCGATTCACTCCTACGAGCTGCCGGCCATCGTGGCCCTGCCCGTCTGCGGCGGCAGTGCGGAGTATCTCGAGTGGTGGTCGGGCCGGGTTGCCGGCGCGCGAAGGAGACCGCCCGGGTGACGGGGACCGCAGCGGGGCAGCACAGGCGCCGCGCCGGCTCGCCCGTCGGCAGCGCGCCGCCACGGGTCGGACAGCCACGGGAGATTGAGGGGCTGTGACGGATAAGGATTACCCGGGGCGGAGGAAAGCGGGCCAACGCATCGACGCGCGGCGGCTCGACCGTGTCGTTGCCGATGCGCAGCAGTCCCGTATCGAGCGCCACCGGGGCTACCGGGAGCAGTCGCTGCGCCTGCATCCCTGGGTGTGCGGTCGTTGCGCCCGTGAGTTCACGCTCGAGAACCTGCACGAGCTTACCGTGCACCACAAGGACCACGACCACGACAACAACCCCCCCGACGGCAGCAACTGGGAGAACCTGTGTCTGTACTGCCACGACAACGAGCACCGTCGCTTCGCCGACCGGGTGCGGGGGTTCGATCCTCTCATCGAGCACGAGCAGGCGCCGGCGGCGACGCACCGCCCGTTTGCAGACCTGCGTGCGCTTCTGGCGGGCGGCAACAAACGAAAGTCGGATCCGTGATGCCGGCGGGGGCCCGGTGTCGCCGCGACCCCGGCGAGGACTGCAATTGACGAGTACGTCGAGGACATGGGTATGAATGCTGCGATCGAGACACACAACATGGCTCTTTTCTGCGACTTCGAGAACATCGCCCTGGGTGCGCGCGATGCCAAGTTCGCGGCTTTCGACATGAAGAAGGTGCTCGAGCGGCTGCTGCTCAAGGGCAACATCGTCGTCAAGAAAGCCTATTGCGACTGGGATCGCTACAAGGAATTCAAGGCCGCCATGCACGAGGCGGCATTCGAACTCATCGAGATTCCGCATGTGCGCCAGTCCGGGAAGAACTCGGCGGACATCCGTATGGTGGTGGACGCACTCGATCTCTGTTACACGAAGTCACACGTGGACACGTTCGTCGTGATCAGCGGCGACTCAGACTTCTCGGCCCTGGTCAGCAAGCTTCGGGAAAACAACAAGAAGGTCATCGGCGTCGGCGTGAAGAACTCCACATCTGACCTGCTGATCGGCAACTGCGACGAGTTCATCTACTACGACGATCTCGTACGGGAAGACCGCAAGGCCAAGCGCAAGAAGTCCAAGACGAAGGCAAAAAGCGCCGAGACCAAGCGCAAGGCCGGCGGCGAGGACAATCTCAGGCAGGAGGCGGTCGAACTCGTCAGAGAGACCATAGAGGGTCTATTCGAGGAGCGCGGCGAGGAGGAAAAAGTGTGGGGCTCCATGGTCAAGCAGACGCTGAAGCGCCGCCACCCGGGCTTCAACGAGAGCTATCACGGTTTTCGCACCTTCAGCAAGCTGCTCGAGGAAATGCAGGCGCAGCAGCTCGTTGAGCTCGAGCACGACGAGAAATCCGGGGGCTACATCATCAAGAGCTTCAGCGGTGAGGAGTGAGGTGCAAGCGCGAGCCCGCGCTGCCGCTGCGCGAAGCCGCCGGCCCGACCCGCTCCGGCACCGGCGAGCCCGTTCCCCCCGGGTCTCCTAGCGGTCCGTGTCGCTGCCGTAGTCGCGTACCACGGACGCCACGCGGATGCGGTAGCGGGCGAACAGGGCATCGCGGCCGCGGGACTGGGCGGCTCTGTGGGCGGCGAAGTCGTGCCAGCGTGCAATGGCGGCCTCGTCTTCCCACAGCGACAACGAGAGGATCTTGCCCGGCGTCGAGAGGCTCGCGAAGCGCTCTACCGAGACAAAGCCTTCGAAGCCGGCCAGGTGCTCTCTGAGCTCGCCGGCCAGCCGCAGGTACTCCTCGCGCGCGCCCGGCTCGAACTCGACCTCGAAGATGACGGCGTACATGTCCCCGGCCGGTGAGGCTGACCCCGTGGGGTTCAGGTCTGTGCCGCGCCGTTGCAGGCGATCATCTGGCCCGAGATAAAGCCCCCGTCCTCGGAGACGAGCAGGCCGCACAGAGCGGCGATGTCGTGCGGCTCGCCGAGGCGGCCGAGGGGGATCTTCGGCAGCATGCTTTCGATGTGCCGTGTCATCGCCGGATCGGGGTGCTCCGAGCGAATGGGGCCGGGGGAGATTGCGTTCACCGTGATGCCCTGGGGTCCGAACTCCCTCGCCAATGCCTTCGTCAGGCCCCACAGGCCGTGCTTGGCCACGGACACGTGCGCACGGCCGGCGTAGCCGGCGATGGCATTCATGCCCGTGACGTTGATCACACGTCCCCAGCGCTGCTCTACCATGGAGGGCAAAAAGGCGCGACAGGTGTAGAACGCGGCGTGAAGATCGACGCCCAGAACCCGGTGCCACTGCTCCTCGCTGAGCTCGAGAAAAGGCGATTCGGGCCGGATGGCCGCATTGTTGACGACGATGTCCACCTTGCCGAATCGAGCGATGGCCTCGCTCGCCAGCCGCTGCACGCCTTCGGGGTCGGCCACGTCGGCCAGGGCCACCAGGGCCTGCACTCCAAGGGCACGGGCTTCCTCGGCGACGGCCTCCGCCTCCTGGCTGTTCGCGCGCGCGTTGACGACGACGTTACAGCCGCGCCGTGCCAGCTCCATCGCGATGGCGCGCCCGATGTTGCGGCCCGCGCCGGTGACCAATGCCGTGTGCGTCGTCTGCGCCATTTCCTCTGCCCCGTGCCGATTTCAGCCTGCCGCGCTCGAGCGCAGCGGATAAAGCAGCCGCTCTGCGCCCATTAACTGCTCGAGCGTCTCGCGCTCGCGCACGATCTGGAAACGATCCCCGTCCACCATCACTTCCGCCGGGCGCGGGCGTGAGTTGTAGTTCGAGCTCATGACCGCCCCGTAGGCGCCCGCCGAACGCAACGCAAGCAGATCGCCCTCGGCGATAGCGAGACGCCGGTCGTGACCCAGACAGTCCGCCGTCTCGCACACGGGCCCGACGACGTCGTAGACGCGTGCGGTGGCTTCCTCGCGGCTGCTCACGGGTAAGATTTCGTGCCAGGCGCGGTACAAAGCGGGGCGCAGAAAGTCGTTCATCGCTGCATCGACGACGGCGAAATTCTTCACTTCGCCTGTCTTGAGATACTCCACCCGCGTGAGCAGCACGCCGGCGTTGCCGGCGATGACGCGGCCGGGCTCGACCGAGATCGGCAGACGGCAGCCGTGCTCGTCCAGTACGTCGAGCATGGCATGCACGTAGTCGGCGGGCGAAGGCGGGGTCTCTGCCTCGTAGCGGATGCCGAGCCCACCCCCGAGGTCGATGTGATCGAGTTCGATGCCCTCCTCGCGCAGTTGCCGCCACAGGACCATGATGCGCCCGAGGGCATCGGTGTACGGCCCGAGCTCGGTGAGCTGGGAGCCGATGTGGCAGGCAATGCCGGCGATGTGCACGTGGTCCAGGCCGCGAGCGAGCCGATAGACCTGCGGCGCAGCCGCCATGGGAATGCCGAACTTCGTCGTCGTCAGCCCGGTGGCGATGTAGGGGTGGGTGTTGGCGTCCACGTCGGGGTTGACACGCACGGCGACCGGCGCCTTCACGCCCATCTCGCCGGCGATATCGTTCACGCGCGCGAGCTCCGCCTGCGACTCGACGTTGAGGCACATGACGCCCGCCTGCAGTGCCTGGTGAATCTCCGAGGCACTCTTGCCGACGCCCGAGAAAACGGTCTTGCGAGGCTCACCGCCGGCGCGTATCACGCGCTCGAGCTCCCCTCCCGAGACGATGTCGAAGCCCGATCCGAGAGCCGCGAGCACACCGAGCACGGCGAGGTTGGAGTTGGCCTTCACGGAGTAGCAGATGAGGTGTTCGCGCCCGCCGAAGGCCTCGTCGAACACCCGCCAGTGTCGCTCGAGGGTGGCGCGGCTGTAGACGAAGCAGGGCGTTCCGACGGAGCGGGCGATGGACGCCAGTGGGACTTCCTCGGCGTGGAGCTGCCCGTCCCGCAGCGAGAAGTGGTCCACGGGGGGGGACCCCGCCGCTCAGTAGCCCGGCGGCGTCGTGTAACCCGGGGAAGCGGTCGGTCGCTCCTGCTTGTCCTCAGGTGACTCGGGTTCGTCCGGCAGATACAGCGGACCCTTCTGCCCGCAGCCGGCCACGACGACCGACGCGAAAGCGGCTGCCAGCAGCAGGCGCGTGAAAACGCTCAAGGATCGGGACATCGTGACTCCTGACCGTGCAATGGGTTCACAGCGCTCCGTCGGGCCGCCGCACCCGGCAAACGGCCCCCCTGTCTCAGGTCGTAGCATAACGAGTTTGCATCGCGGAGGAAATGCAGCCTGTCACCGACCGTCTGCCCGGCGGCTCAGTCCGACGCCGCCAGACGTGCCCGTGCCCGTGCGATGGCGGCCCGGACCCTGCGGGGCGCAGTGCCGCCGATGTGGTCGCGCGCTTGGACCGAGCCCTCCACCGAGAGCACGTCGAAGACGTCGGCGTCGATGTCGGTGGAGAACGTCCGCAGTGTCTCGAGGTCGAGTTGCGCGAGCTCGCAGCCGCTGTCGAGCGCATGACGCACGGCCCGTCCGACGATGGCGTGCGCATCTCGAAACGGCACCTTTCGGCGCACCAGGTAATCGGCGAGATCGGTTGCGGTGGAGAAGCCCTGCACCGCCACTTGACGAAGCCGCTGCCGATCGAACCGGATCTCGGGAATCATCGCCAGAAAAACCTCCAGGCTCGCGGTCACGGTGTCGAGGGTGTCGAAAAGCGGCTCCTTGTCCTCCTGATTGTCCCGGTTGTAGGCGAGTGGCTGGGCCTTCATCAGCATCAGCAGGGTGTGCAGATTACCGCTCACGCGCGCCGCCTTGCCCCGCAACAGCTCTGCAATGTCCGGATTCTTCTTCTGCGGCATGATGCTCGAGCCGGTGCAGAATGCGTCCCCGATCTCGATGAAGCCGAACGGCGTCGAGCTCCAGAGAACGATCTCTTCGGCGATGCGTGACAGATGCACCATCAACAGCGCCGCATCGCTGGCGAACTCGATCATGAAGTCCCGATCCGAAACGGCGTCGAGCGAATTCTCCGACACGCCGTCGAAGCCGAGTTCGCGGGCCACCATCTCCCGGTCGACGGGGAAACTGGTGCCGGCCAGCGCTGCGGACCCGAGTGGTGAGACATTCACGCGGGAGCGGCACTCATGCAGGCGCGCGCGATCGCGATCGAGCATCTCGAACCAGGCCATCAGGTGATGACCCACCGTGACCGGCTGCGCGATCTGCAGATGCGTGAAGCCGGGCATGATTGCATCCGCCTCTTGCTCGGCCTTGTTCACTATCTCGGCCTGCACCGCCGTGAGGATCACGGAGATGCCGTCGATGGCCTCACGCACAAACAAGCGCACATCCGTGGCCACCTGGTCGTTTCGCGAGCGCGCCGTATGCAGCTTCTTGCCGACCTCGCCGATGCGCTCGGTAAGACGCGCCTCGATGTTCATGTGCACGTCCTCGAGCTCGACGGACCACTCGAAGTCGCCCGCCTCGATGTCGGCCTCGATGGCGCGCAGCCCCTGCTCGATTGCCTCGAACTCGGCGCCACTCAAGACGCCGATCGACTGCAGCATGCGGGCGTGGGCCACGGATCCGGCGATGTCCTGTCGAAACAGGCGTCGGTCGACATCGACCGAGCCGGCAAACGTCTCGGCGACGCGGTCCGCGGGCAACGTGAAGCGGCCTCCCCAGGGTTTGTCGCTGCTCATCTCGGCTTCACCGGCATGTGCGGAGCATATCTTGTATCTGGCTGATTAGCTTGAGGTTTTTTGTCGAAGTTGTGTTGGCCCTCGGCGGTGCGGACGAGTCAGCCCGTTTGTCCGACGTACCTCGCCGCCCATCGGTGTCGCGTTGCGGCGCTGAGGGCCATCCTCTAGATTTCCCCCATCGTCCAGTAAGCGTAATCGCTTCGGGAACGAGCCTGATTCGGGACACCTTCCTCAGACACCCCCACCTAGTAACCGGATCAGGAATACGCCCCCCGGCCTACCGGGGGGTTTTTTTTGCCGCGCCGCCTGCCCCCGATTATAGCCCATCGACTGCGACACGGTCCGCGCCCGCCGTGGCCGGCCGGCCACGTGTGCCAGCGAGGATCCGCCGGAGTATGTTGCGCACGCATAAGGAAGAATCTATTGTCACTATCTAAGGTCAACAGGCTCAGTCAAAGGGCGGTCCAGGTGTCATCGTGAACACTCCTGCGCAGCACGTTCCGGGTTCGTCTCTGGATTCCTCGTGGGCGGCGGCTGACAGTCGCCCCGACAACGACTCGAAACCGTTTCTCCCCGATTTCGGTAGCGCCGTAGTCGCCTTCCGCATATTGCTGGTGGCGCAGTGCATAGCGATCATCATTGTCATCAGTCGCAACAGCGCGTTCGACCAGGCGGCGATGCAGGACCTTCTCATGGTCTCGGCTTTCGTTCAGTTGATTGCGATCGGTGTCATCATCGCACTCAAGGCAATCGCTGCGCCGCTGCAGAGGGTCTCGACCTGGACGGCCGCCGCCATCGCGTTCTGCGTCTTTCTGCTGGTGACGGTGGCGATCACCGAGACGATCGTATTCCTCTCCTACCAGTTCGGTCTCATTACGCAGCGCTGGCCCGAGTGGCACAATTCGCTGCTGTTGCGGGCGCTGGTCGTCACGGCATTCATCAGCGCTCTCGCGCTTCGTTACATGTTCGTTTACCACCGCGCCCAGGTTGACTCGCAAACGAAGGAGGATGATCGCCTGCAGGTGTTGCACTCCCGTATTCGCCCGCACTTTCTCTTCAACAGCATGAACAGCGTGGCCAGCCTCATTCGCATCAATCCGGAGCTGGCCGAGCGGGCTCTCGAGGACCTCGCAGACGTCTATCGCATTGTGCTGGCCGACGCGCGCAAAATGGTGCCGATAACAGCCGAGAGTCAGCTCGCACGGGAGTATCTGGACATCGAGAAGTTGCGCTTGGGTGAACGCCTGAACATCAAGTGGACGGTTTCCAACGTGCCGCGCAGCGCGCTGTTGCCGTCGCTCACCCTTCAGCCGCTGCTGGAAAACGCGGTCTATCACGGCATCGAGCCGAGTTTTGCGGGCGGTACCATCACGGTGCAGCTGTGGGGCGAGGGCGATATGCTCAACATCATGATCAGCAACCCGCTGCCGGAGCTCTCGGCGTCGGCGTCGCACCGCCGCGGTAACAAGATCGCCATGGCCAACGTTCGCGAGCGACTCGAGCGGCACTTCGGGGATCGGGCCAGCCTCCAGAACATGGAGAAGATGGGGAACTACTTCGTCAAGATCAAAATACCCATCGTGCGCGGGTCGGCCGCCTAGCGGCGTCCATCCCTGGGCCGGCTCGAGCGCCGCCTGCGCCCTTGACACATGCAGGCTAGCCGAATCTCATCAGCCGATAGCGATTTTCTTCCGGACTTCTGCCGTGGCGCCATGGTCCTCCACGTCGCGGTGCTGGCCGAATTTCTGGCCGTGGTCGTCACTGTCATCGGCGGCAGGCTTACCGACAACGTCTTCCAGGACTTCTTTCTCATCTCGCTCTTCATACAGTGGATCGCGCTCGTGAGCCTGGCCGTACTTTGTGCGGCGCGTCGACCGCTAAACCGCTTGCCGCCCTGGCGGGCAATGTTGATGGCCCTTCTCGCGTTGGTCTGCGTCGCGTTCGTGATAGGGGAGGCGACGGTCTGGCTGCTGTATGCCATTGGCAAGGAGAGCAGCCCCCGCCCTGATTGGTACGCGCGCTTTCACGTGCAGAACCTTGTCGTGAGCGCCATTGTCAATTGGCTGGCCCTGCGCTACTTTCTCGCCCGCCATCAACTGCTGCAGAGAACGCTCTCCGAGGCGAACGCCCGGGGCGAGCTGCTGCGCTACCGGATACGACGGCATTTTCTCTTCAGCAGCATGAACATCATCGCCAGTCTGACAGGCCGTGCGCCGGCGAAGGCGGAAGCGGCGATCGAGGATGTCGCCGATCTCTTCCGCTCGATGCTGGACGAGAGTCGTGACGTGGCGCCCGTGCACAACGAGATCACGACCGCCAGGAAGTATGCGAAGCTCGAGAAACTGCGTCTGGAGGACCGCCTTACAGTGGAATGGGATATCAAATCCGTTCCGCGGGCAGCAAAAACGCCGGTATTGATGTTACAGTTATTGCTGGAAAATGCGATTCGTTACGGGATCGAACCCTTTACGGGAAACAACGAGATCCGTATTAAAATAGAGTGTGTCGAAGAAATGCTTCATATTCGCGTCGACAACGCCAAGTCCTCGACGCCGCTGGACGGGGCGCTGCAGCTCGGCAGTGAGGCGATGGAGAACCTGCGCATCCGGCTGCGCGATCACTACGGCGACCGGGCACGGCTTGAGACCTCGGAGACGGAAGACCGGTTCATCACAGAAGTCCAACATCCTGCGTTCGGAGAAACCGCATGAGAATTCTCATCGTGGATGACGAGAAGCTGGCCCGCGCCCGGCTTCGTGAACTGATCAACAAGATCGGCGAGCACTCGGTGGTGGGGGAAGCCGTCAATGGCAGCGAGGCGGTGGAGAAGACTATGGCTCTGAAGCCAAACTGCCTGTTGATGGATATCCGCATGCCGGTCGTCGACGGGCTCGAGGCGGCTATGCATCTCATGCACATGGATTCGCCCCCAGCCGTCATCTTTACCACGGCCTACGATCAGCACGCGCTCGAGGCATTCGAGGTCAACGCGGTGGATTACCTGCTGAAGCCGATTCGCAAGGAACGCCTCGCGGCCGCCCTCGACAAGGCCAAGCAGCTCACGCTGCGGCAGCTGCGCGAGTTGACCAAGACGCAGCCGGAGTCCGCCGCCCGGTCTCACATCAGCGTGCACATGCGCGGTCAGATCAGTCTGATACCGGTGCAGGACATCATGTACTTCATGGCCGACAGTAAGTACGTGACGGTCCGCACGGCCACCGAGCAGCACCTGATCGAGGACTCCTTGGTAAGCCTGGAGGAGGAATTCGGCGAGCAGTTTCTGCGCATTCACCGCAACGCCCTCGTGGCGGCCCAGTACATTCGCGGCATCGAGAAGCAGCCGTCGGGGCGCTGGCGCGTGCTGCTCAAGGACGTCGACGACAAGCTGGACGTCAGTCGCCGTCACACGCCCGCCGTGCGGAGGTGGACGCGGCGGTAGGGGGCTGCAGCGCCTGCCGGCGCAGCGCATCGACGCCGGCCGCTGAGGCCGTTGCCTGGGGCGACGGCACGACGGCGGCCCGGAGACCACCGTCGGCCCATGACGGAGCTCAGAATCGGAACGCGCAAGAGTCAGCTTGCGTTGTGGCAGGCGCAGTTCGTGCGTAACGGCCTGCGCCGGCATCACCCTGCGCTGCGCGTCGAACTCGTTCCCATCGTCACCGCCGGCGACAGGACCCTGGATGTTCCCCTGGCCGCCGTCGGCGGCAAGGGACTGTTCCTGAAGGAACTCGAGCACGCGTTGCTGGACGGGCGCATCGACGTGGCGGTCCACTCCATGAAGGATGTCACGGTGACATTGCCGCCGGGGCTGCATGTGGCGGCAATCTGCGAACGTGCCGATCCCCGCGACGCCTTCGTCTCCAACCGTTACGAGCGTCTCGAGGAGCTTCCCGCGGGCGCCCGCGTCGGCACCTGCAGCCTGCGTCGTCGCAGCCTGCTGTCGAGTGAGTTTCCGCACCTCGCCATCGTTGATCTTCGGGGCAACGTCAACACGCGTCTGGCGCGGCTCGATGGCGGCGACTTCGACGCCATCGTGCTCGCCACGGCGGGGCTCGAGCGTCTCGGTCTGCACGGGCGCATACGTCAGATCATCCCGACGGAGATTTGCCTGCCCGCGGTCGGGCAGGGCGCCATCGGCATCGAGTGCCGCAGCGACGACGCCGACACCAACGCGGTCCTGCGGGCACTCGACCACGCGCCCACGCATGCCTGCGTGCGCGCGGAGCGGGGAGCCAACGCGCGGTTGCAAGGGGGATGCCACGTCCCGGTGGCGGCCCACGCGGAGATCGAGGGAGAGAGCCTGCGGCTGCGCGGTATGGTTGCCACCCCCGACGGCTCAACGGTGCTGCGGGCACGGGCGCACGGGCCGCTGGCGGAGCCCGAACGCGCCGGCTTCGAGCTTGCCGACGGCCTCCTGGCCCAGGGCGCCCGCGGCATTCTCGACGCCGTTTATGCCGATGCCCGGCCCTGACGCCGCACGAAGCGGGCGCTGCTGGCGAGCGCGTCGCGACCGCTGACGCAATGCCGCCTGCGCTCGCCGGCATCGGCGTGCTCGTGACACGGCCCGCTCACCAGGCAGGGCCGCTCACAACGTTGATCGAGGCGGCCGGAGGGCGCGTGGTAGTGTTTCCGACGCTGGCGATTGCGCCGCCGGCCGACCCCGTCGCGCTCGGCGCGGTCATAGAGAACCTGGCCACCTATGATATCGCCGTGTTCGTCAGCCCGAACGCGGTAACGCATGCGCTGGCCGCCATCGAGCGTGTCCGAGGCGCAGGCGTGCCGAGAAGGCTCCGGGTCGCCGCGGTCGGCGAGGCGACGGCACAGAGGCTGCAGCGCAGCCATATCGACGTCCACATCTCCCCCGTGGGACGTTACGATTCCGAAGCACTGCTCGCCCTTGCGTCCATGCGCGACGTTCGCGGCAAGCGCATCGTCATATTTCGCGGCGATGAGGGCCGGCCGCTCCTCGGCGACACGCTCACCTCCCGGGGTGCCCACGTCGACTACGCGCTCTGCTATCGTCGTGTCGCACCGCGGCGGGATCCTGCTCCCGTTATCGATGCGTTCGCGCAGGGTCTGATCGATGTGGTCACCGTCACCAGCGTCGTCATCGTGCGCAACCTGTTCACGATGCTAGCAGAAGCGGGTCGGGAATATCTCGTCGCCACACCATTCGTCGCGATCAGCGATCGTGTTGCGCTTGCCTGCGAGGAACTGGGCTGCCGCCATCGTCCGCGGGTGGCTCGTGCGGCCACCGATGCGGGCATGCTCGAGGCGCTGATCGCCTGGCGCGGCGAAAGCGCAGTCTAGGCAGTTCGGGGCGGGCGGCGGCCCGTCTCCCGGGCGCGGCCGGCCAGTCTCGCCATCGACTCCGATGCGTGGTACTTTTCCATCCGGCACAATCTGGGTGGAAGAGGTGAAAGTGGCCAGCGAAAAAGACGTTCCTGACGCTCAGCAACAGACCTCCGCCGCAACGACGCCCGGCGCCGACGCCGCGGCGCCGGGAACGGGTCAAGGCGCCGGGGCGGCCGCCGAGGCCAGCGCGGACGCCGGCTCGGTCGCGGCGGACATCGCGCCGAGCCGCCCCGCCGCGACCCCGACGGCGGGCGGGTCCTCCCGGGCGCTTGCGGTGATCGCGCTCCTGGTCAGTGTGACCGCCCTCGGCGGCTTCGGCTTCCTCTGGTATCACCTGGACATGGGGGCGCGGTTGCGGTCCGCATCGTTGCAGGGCGACATCACTTTGGTGCAGCAGCGTCTGCAGGATCTGCGCGAGCACAGCGATCGACTGGTCCAGCAGACACAATCTCAACTCGGCCAGCTGAACACGCAACTGCAGGGCCAGGTCGATCAGCTGGGCACACAGGTGCAGGGTCAGCTGGAGCAGTTCCGCAGCGAGCAGACGGCGCGCAGCGACGCAATCACGGGCTTGCGCACAGAGTTTTCGGCGCTGCGCGAGTCTGTCGGCAAGCTGTACGAGGAGCTCGATCGCAGCCTGGACACCTGGGTCGTGGAAGAGGTGGAGCAGTTGCTTCTGCTGGCCAACCACCGCCTGCAGCTTTCGCGCGACGTGTCGATGGCGGCGCGGGCGCTGCAGATGGCCGATCGTCGTCTCGAGGAGATTGGTGACCCGGCCTATGTGGAGGTGCGTCAGAGAATCGCCAATGAGCAAGCGGCGCTCGCGGCGGTGCCGCGGGTCGACGTCGCCGGCTTCGCGGTGCGCATCGCGGCCCTGGGAAGTCGGGTGGAGCAGTGGCCGCTAAAGGCCCGGGCGAGTTTCCGCGGCGCTGCGGAGGCGCCGGCGGCGTCGCCGGAGAAGCTGCAGCACCAGCTGCTGGAGGCGGGGCGCGAGATGTGGCAGGACGTGAGCAAGCTCGTGCGTATCCAGCAGACGGACGAGACGCGGCAGCCGCTGCTGCCGCCGGAGCAGAGCTACTTCCTGCAGCAGAACGTTCGCCTGCGGCTCGATGCGGCGCAGCTGGCGCTGCTGCAAGGCGACGCCGGGATCTACACCGAGAGCCTCAACACCGCTTTGGCATGGTTGCGCGGCTATTTTGATGGCGAAGACGAAGACGTTGCCGCCGCGGCGCGCGAACTGGAGGCGCTCGCCGCGGAGGACGTGCGTCCCGCGCTGCCCGACATCTCTGGCTCCCTGGCCGCCCTGCGCCGACAGGTGAAGTCGAAGGCACGGACCGAGTCGTGAAATTCCTGATCTACGTCGTTCTCGCCCTGGGCGGTGCGATCGTATTGACCCGGGTGGCGCAGGAAGATCCCGGCTACGTGCTCATCTCGCGCTCGCCGTGGACCGTCGAGATGTCGCTGGTCCTCTTCGCGGTGGTCGTGGTCGTCGCTTTCGCCGCCGCATATTTCGTTTTGCGCAGCCTGGGGGGGGCGAGGCGCGTGCCTGCGGCACTCGGCCGCTGGCGACAGGGCAGAGCGCAGCAGCGCGCGCTGCGCGCGAGCGTTCGCGGCTACCTCAACCTGATAGAGGGCGACTGGACGCGAGCGGAGAAGCACCTGCTGCCAACGGGGCCGGTGTCGTCGGGATCGCCGCCGGTGCTCAACTATCTCGCGGCGGCCTATGCGGCGCAGCAACGCGGCGAACTCGGCAAGCGCGATCGGTACCTGGCGCGCGCCCGGCGCGGTGATCCGGACAGCGGACTCGCCGTGGACCTTACCGAGGCCCGGTTGCTGGTGCAGAGCGGACAGAGCGAGAAGGCCCTGGCGATTCTCAAGCGGCTGCGTGAACACGCGCCCAAGAACATCCCCGCCCTGCGCCTGCTGGCCGAGGTCTATGGGGAACTGGCGGATTTCGAGGGTTTGTTGGCGCTTCTTCCGGCTGCTCGGAAGGCCGGCGCCTACACCATGTCGGAGCTCGACGAACTCGAGCTGCGAGCACACCGCTCTCGCCTGGAGGCGGCGCCGGCAGGCGCCAAGGACGGCGACGCCCTGGAGCGGGTCTGGCAGTCGCTGAAATCGTCGCAGCGGCGCCACCCGAGACTCATCGCCGCCTATGCCGGGCGCCTGCTCGGTGAACAGCGCATGGACGAGTGCGAGACGTTGCTGCGCAGTGCGCTGCGGCGGGAGTGGCATTCGGAGCTCGCCTACCTCTACGGTCTCGTGCGTGCAAGCAACGCCTCAGCGCAGTTCAAGACGGCCGAGTCCTGGGTCGAGGGCCACGGCTCGGACCGCGATCTGTTGCTCACTCTGGGGCGCCTGGCCATCCAGAACCGGCTCTGGGGCAAGGCGCGCAGCTACCTGGAGGCGAGCATCGGCCAAGGCGGGCGCCCCGAAGCCTACCGGGAGCTAGGCCGACTGCTCGAGCAGCTCGGCGAGACCGACCAGGCGCTCGAGTGCTACCGCAACGGCATGGAGCGAGCCGTGCCCACTCCGCTGGTGCTTTCACCCGAAGCCACGGCGCCGCATCACGTGCGCGTCGGCAACTGAACTGACCCAGCCGCACCGAGCTGCTCGGACCGTATCTGCCCAACCCGTCGTTGCGGCTCGGATCGTGCCGTGCGCGCGCGGCGGCCTGAAGACGGATCCGCGTGCATGTGTCGTGGTGACCGGCATGGGCGCCGTCTCTCTGGTCGGTCTGAGCCACCGGCAGCCACTCCATCGCCAGCACCTGGTTTATGCTGAACCTCGGCATGGCCGACGTCGTCATTACCGGCGGTGCCGAAGCGGCGATCAGCGAAGCTCTCCCGGAGCCCTGCATCGCATCGCGGGTGTTGTCCGCACGAAACTCGGAGCCCCGGCGCGCCGGCCGCCCCTTCGACAAGCACAGGGATGGCTTCGTGATGGCTCAGGGCTGCGGCATCCTCGTGCTGGAGGCCCCGGAGACCACGTGCGCGCTCGCCAAGCGCCGATACTGGCCGAGCTGGCCGGCGTCGGCATGTCTTGGGATGCCTATCACCTCACGGCGGGTCACACCGATGGCAGAGGCGCCCGCCAGGCCATCTGCGCGGCGCTCGATTCGGCGGGACTTTCAGCCCGGGACGTGGACTACATCAATATGCACGGCACGGCGACGCCCAGAAACGATTCCGTAGAGACGAGGGTCATAAAAAGCGCGTTTGGCGAGCACGCCCATGCGGTGCCGGTCAGCTCGATCCAGTCGATGATAGGACACAGTATTGACGGCTCTGGCGCGCTCGACGCGGGGTGCAGCGTCAAGGCGCTCAATGAAAACAAGATTCCTGCGACCGTCAACCTGGACGAGCCGGATCCCCTTTGCGACCCGGACTACGTTCCTCACCGTTTTCGCCAAGCGCACCTGGAGGTGGTCCTATCCAGTTCCTATGCCTTCGGCGGCCAGAACTGCGTCCCGGTCCTCGAGCGCTTGCGCCCCGAGCGCAAGACCTGGCAAGCGAGGGCTCACGATGCGGCCGAACGCGGATCGGCGAACTCGAAGGAGTCGTAGTAGAACTGATCCTCGGGCAGACCGTGCCGGGCAAATTCGTGCCTGGCGGCGTCTATCATCGGCGGCGGGCCGCTGGCATAGACGTCGAAGTCGCCGAGTGCGGGGTAGGTTGCCACAACCTTGTCGTGCACCCAGCCCTCGCTTCCCGACCAGCGATCCTGCGGCAGCGGTTCCGACAACACCGGCGTGTAGCGGAACTGCGGCAGCCGCCGGCACCAGGATTCGACGACGTCGTTGAGGTAGAGGTCACGCAGGGCGCGCACCCCCCAGAACAAGTGCATCGGCCGCGCGATGCCCTTGGTGATGCTGTCCTCGACGATGCTCTTGATAGGGGCGAGGCCGGTACCGCCCGCCATGAAAACGACGGGTCGGTCAGATTCCTCGCGCAGGAAAAAAGTGCCCAGGGGGCCTTCGAAACGTAGCAGGTCCCGCTCTTTCATTGACTCGAAAACATGCGTCGTAAAGCGACCGCCGGGTACGCGACGAACGTGAATCTCGAGCTCTGCGCTGCCGCCGGGGCGCCCCGCGAGCGAGAAGCTTCGCCGGCTGCCGTCTCGCAGCAGCACGTCGATGTATTGTCCCGCCAGGTAGGACAGTGTCTGGCCCCTCGGCAGCGCAAGGTGCACCGCCATGACATCGTGTGCCAGCCGCTGCAGGTGAGCCACGCGGCAGGGCAGCACTCTGATGTCGATGCTGGCCGCTGCCGCAACCTCGCGCGCTTCGATAACGAGGTCCTCGAGAGCCCGCGCCTGGCACAGGAGCACCTTACCCTGCTCCACCTCCGCCTGGGTGAGGGCGTCCTCGTCATAGGTGCCACGGTCGACGCGCCCCGAGAGCACCACCGCCTTGCACGACGCGCAGGAGCCCGAGCGGCAGCTGTACGGGAGGATGCAGCCCTGTCGCATGGCCGCATCGAGTATGCTTTCGTTGGCGCGCGCATCGAAGGTCGTGCCCGTGGCGCGATTGTGAACCCGAAAAACGCTGGTTTCCAAGGTGATGAGCTTGCTGTGAGCTTCGCGCAGCGCAAATTCTCCCACGATTGCGGGATCCTGGGAAACGCGGCGGCCGCCCGTGCTCGTTCGCTGCCGCAGCAGAGATAGATGCTATGCCCGAGCTGCCGGAGGTCGAGACAACGCGCAGGGGGATCGCGCCGCTGCTGACGGGAAAGACGGTGGCCCGGGTCGTGCTGCGCAATGCCGGTTTGCGCTGGCGGGTGCCGCGCGAACTCGGTCAACAACTCGTCGGCGGGGTCATCTGCGGTGTTCGGCGCCGCGGCAAGTATCTTTTGATCGAGGCAACGGGCTGCAACGTCCTGGTGCATCTGGGCATGTCGGGCAGCCTTCGTGTTGTGCCGTCGTCATCGGCACCATCGCCACACGATCACATTGACATCGTGCTTGAGGACGGATCCTGCCTGCGCTATCGCGATCCGCGACGCTTCGGTGCTTTCCTGCTCGCCGGCCCCGAGCCCGATGCGCACTGGCTGCTGCGCGATCTCGGCCTCGAGCCGCTCTCCGCCGCGTTCACTGGTGAGTACCTCTACCGCCGCTCGCGCGGGCGTCGCGCGGCGGTGAAGAGCTACCTGATGAATGCGCGCGTCGTGGCCGGCATCGGCAATATCTACGCCAGCGAGGCGCTCTTCGAGGCCGGCATTCATCCGATGCGGGCCGCCGGGCGCATCGGCCGCGAGCGTTATCGACGGCTCGCCGGAAGCATAAAGTCCACTCTGCGAAGCGCCATCGCCGCAGGTGGCACTTCCTTGCGCGACTTCGTCGGCGGAGACGGCCGCCCGGGTTACTTTTCCCTGTCCTTGCGCGTCTACGGCCGGGAAGGCGAACCTTGCCCCGAGTGCGCAGCGCCCATCGCGCGACGCTCGATCGGGCAGCGTTCGAGCTTCCTCTGCCCGCGATGCCAGCGTTGACGGACGCCGTCTCAAATCGACGAACAATTTCAAAGGATTTCTCTATCCTATTGAAATACATCGTTAATGTTCTGAAATGACGCTAAATGGGTATGCAGGAATTAGGTGATCCGCGCCGTGGCGCGGAGGCTGTGGAGCGAGGATCGGTGCCGGGCTAAGACCAGGCAGAGGGGGGCACGGGTGTGAGCGTCGGCGGCAACGGAATTGAGTGCGATTTCGGTGCCTACGATCCGCGGCGATGCGGGATTGGTCGACGGCAGCGGTATCGAGACGTTGGAGCAGCGGCTCCCAGAGCTCGCAGGCCTCGAGGAAGAGGCCGGAACGGAACTCGAGCGCATGAGCGTGCTCGCCGCGCATGTCGAACAGTGTCTGCAAGCGCAGTGTCAGTCGCAAGACGCCGGTTTGGTGGCCGCGCCGGAGCCGGAATCCGGCGCCGAGCCGGTCAGAGCGTAATACTTGGCCAGCAGCTGTTCGCGACTTTCCGGATGCTCCGGATCGGGGATGATGCATTCCACGGGACATACATCCACGCACTGTTGCGTCTCGAAATGCCCCACGCACTCGGTGCACAGAGCCGGCTCGATGACGTAGATCTCCTCGCCCATGGAGATGGCCTCATTGGGACACTCCGGCTCGCATACGTCGCAGTTGATGCATTCGTCGGTGATGAGTAAGGCCATAGGGGTGCACTGAGCTCGATGGCGCCGGTGGCTGCCCGCGCCGTTGACGTTAGCCGAACTTTCCGCGCAACGCAGTATACACGTCGGGGTGCACGAAATCGGAGACGTTGCCCTTGAGCTTCGCGATTTCCTTGACCAGGGAAGCGGAGATGAACGTATGGTTTTCAGCGGGCGTCAGAAACACCGTCTCTACCTTGGGGTCGAGCCGGCGGTTCATTGAGGCGAGCTGAAATTCATACTCGAAATCCGAAACGGCGCGCAGACCGCGAAGGATGATGTGCGCTCCGACGCTGCGGGCGCACTCGACGAGAAGGCCGGTGAAGCCCGTGACGCGCGCGCCCGCGATATCGTGGGTCGCTCGTTCAGCGAGAGCGACTCTTTCCTCAAGATCGAAAAGCGGCTCCTTCGCGGGACTCGCCGCGATCGCAATCACCACTTCATCGAACATGCGTGCCGCGCGAGTGACCAGATCGACGTGCCCGTTGGTGATGGGGTCGAACGTTCCCGGATAGATCGCTGTGGTTTGCATCTACGGCTCCAATGGTCTCGGTTACGACGGCTGCGGCATGTGCGTGGAGGCGCTGCTCGCTCGCTCGCAGGGTTTGCGCAGCAGATGATAACCGATGGTGCCGGCCACGTTGCGATGGACGAGTTCCCACGACGCAGGTACGGGCAGGGGCGACAGTCGACGCTCGGCCTCCACGTACACCAAAGCGCCCGCCTTGAGGACATCGCGGCGATGCAGCAGGTCGCAGGCCGGGCGTACCAGACCCTTCTCGAACGGCGGGTCGACGAAAACGATGTCGAACTGCTCGTTGGTGCGCCGCAGATACCGCAGCGCGTCGTCGACGATGATATCCACCTTGTCTGCTGCGAGGCGCTGCTTGTTCGCCATCAGGCCGGCGGCGGCGCGCCGGTTGCGCTCGATCATGACCACGCGGGCAGCGCCGCGCGATGCGGCCTCGAATCCGAGGGCGCCGCTACCGGCGAACAGGTCCAGGCAGGACCGGCCCGTGAGCCTGCCCTGCAGCCAGTTGAACAGGGTTTCGCGCACCGCGTCCGGGGTCGGGCGAAGACCGGGCAGTTCCGCGAGCGACAGTTGCCGTCGCTTCCATTCCCCGCCTATTATTCGCAGCCTACCGCGGCGCACCATCCCCCTCCGCCAGGTTCCGCCCGGCATGACCGGGACTCGCTTCACCTATAATCCGCGCAGGCGCTGCATAATAGGCCAGGCAGGGCTCGAACCGAAACGCCCACCTCGAGCAAAGCGCGCGCAGTGCCTTTTGGGGGGCGTGGCGACACCGGCGCCCACGGACCCCCGCTGTCCGCGGAGCGTGTAGCCCGAACGCGGATCGAGTTTGCTGATGAGTACAGCCGAGAGCCCCGATGTTTCCCCCGCGCAGCCAAAGCGGCGCGGCCTGTTGTCACGACTGGTCAAGACACGCAACGCGCTTGGCCGCGGACTGGCCGCCCTGTTCTCGGGGAGCGTCGAGCCCGACGAGGCCTGGTTCGAGGAAATAGAGGATCAGCTGTTGATGGCCGACGTCGGCGTCGGCGCCACCGAGCTCATTGTCGATGCCGTGCGCGTCGCGGCGCGGGATAGCCGGGCGAGAAGCGGAGAGGAACTGCTCGGTGTCCTGCGCTCGACGATGCTGTCACTGCTGACGCCTGTGTGCCGGCCCCTTGAGGTGCGCGCCGCAGGCGGACCGTTCGTCATCCTCATGGTCGGGGTCAACGGCGTGGGAAAGACGACCACTGTCGCCAAATTGGCAAGTCACCTGGGTCGCGGGGGCCACTCAGTCATGGTCGCCGCGTGCGACACCTATCGCGCGGCGGCCATCGAGCAGCTGCAAAGCTGGGGAAAGCGCCTGCAGATCCCCGTCGTGGCGCAGCAGCACGGTGCCGATCCCGCTGCGGTAGCACACGACGCTCTTCACTCGGCCATGGCGCGCGCAGCGTCGGTGCTCATCGTCGATACCGCTGGGCGCCAGCACACACATGCGGGACTCATGGAACAGCTCGTCAAGGTTCGCCGCGTTCTTGCATCAATCGACCAGGCCGCTCCGCACGAAACGCTGTTGACGGTGGACGCGGGGAACGGGCAGAACGTCCTGTCGCAGGTGGAGCACTTTCACTCGCGCCTGGGCTTGACGGGGATCTGCGTCACCAAGCTCGACGGCACCGCCAAGGGCGGTGTCGTCGTGGCGCTGGCTGAAAAATACGCGATTCCCATCCGTTACGTCGGCACCGGTGAAGCCATCGAGGACCTCAGGGCGTTCGATGCGGCCGAGTTCGTGGCGGCGCTGCTGCCCGAATCACTGGGCGACGAGCGGAAGCCGTGAGCTCATCGGCGGTGCACATCCGCGCCGCGCCGGTCGCAGCGGCGTAGGCGGCATGATCCATTTCAGCCACGTCTACAAGCGCTATCCCAACGGCCACGAGGCGCTTAAGCGCGTCACTTTCCATGTGGACAGGCACGAAATGGTCTTCCTGACCGGTCACTCGGGTGCCGGCAAGAGCACGCTGCTGAAATTGATCACGCTGGTCGAGCGGCCGACCCGGGGACAGATCATCGTCAACGACCAGAACCTATCGCGGTTGCCTGTGCGCCGCATTGCGCATTTGCGCCGAAAGCTGGGTATCGTGTTTCAAGACCACAAGCTGCTTGCCGACCGGACCGTGTTCGATAATGTGGCGTTGCCGCTCGTGGTGGCCGGTGTGGAGCACAGGGAGGTCGGACGCCGTGTGCGCGCGGCGCTCGACAAAGTGAGGCTGCTGCGCAAAGAGAAGCTCTATCCGATAACGCTCTCGGGAGGCGAGCAGCAGCGCGTGGGGATTGCCCGCGCCGTGGTCAACCGGCCGGCGCTGCTGCTGGCGGACGAGCCTACCGGAAACCTGGATCCGGAGCTGGCCGACGAGATCATGAGGCTGTTTTACGAGTTCAACCTGCACCAGGTCACCGTCCTGGTGGCGACCCACGATCCACGCCACTTCGCATCGGCGCCGGGACGGGTTCTCGAGCTGCGTGGCGGGGAGCTGGTTCACAGCGGCGAGGAGGATCGTGTGTGAAGAGCTATCTGCTGCGGCACCTGCAGGTGCTGCTCGATGCACTGGGGCGACTGGTGCGCTCACCGGTCCCGGCACTGCTCACCGTGGCTGTGCTCGGCGTGGCGCTGGCGCTGCCCACCGGGCTGCTGGTTCTCGTGGACAACATGGGGCGCGTGCTGGCCGGCTGGGACGGGCGCGCTCAACTCTCGGCGTTCGTCGCCGTCGGTACGCCGGAAGACGAGGCCCGCGCCCTGGCGGCGCAGATCGGCGAGCGCCAAGACGTTGCTGCAGCGAGCTACGTGTCCGCCGATGCCGCCCTGCAGGAGTTGAGGGCGCTGGCCGGCTTCGGGCCGGCACTCGACGCGATGGGAGACAACCCGCTGCCGGCAATGATCGTGGTGCAGCCGGACGACGCCGTCGTCGGCGAGGCGCGGCTGCAAGCCCTTGTCGAGGCGCTCGCCGGGCTGCCGCAAGTGGACTCCGTGCAGCTCGAGCTCGAGTGGCTGCGTCGCTTGAATGCGCTGCTCACGCTGACGCGGCGTGCAAGCGTGCTGCTCGCGGTGCTGCTCGCGCTGGGGGTCGTCCTCATCGTCAGCAACACCACGCGGCTTGCCGTGTTGAACCGTCGCGACGAGATCGAGATCATCGACCGTGTCGGCGGCACGGCCGCCTTTATCCGCCGGCCTTTTCTCTACACTGGCCTGGTGCAGGGTCTGTTGGGCGCCATGGCGGCATGGGGGTTGGTCAGCGCCAGCCTGGCGCTGTTGAGCGGGCCCACGGGGGAGCTCGCGGCGCTGTACGGGGGCGGCTTTCGCCTGCAGGGTGTGGGCGCGGCCGGCACGCTGATGCTGCTCTTCGCCGGGGCGGGCCTCGGCTGGGGAGCCGCCCGCGTGACCGTGGCTTGGCAGCTGCGCACGTTGCGACCGAGGTAGGGCCTCGGAGAACGGGTTGCGCCGCAGGGGTCGTTGCCGCCACCGCTTTTACATGACCTTTTCGCCTGTTTTACCCGATAAAATACGACTTAATTACCACCTGTATGCTTTTTTTCCCTAATGAAAGAATAGTTTCCCCACTTTTCGATTTACCGAGCATATATTAGAAAATTAGGGAATAATGGAACTAATTTGGGCTCGGGCGCTCTAATGGTCCGGACAACCGGGGGGTTGGCACTCTCCGCCAGAGAGTGCTAATATTCCCCTGATCAGCAGGAGAGACGACGTACACATGACTCAAGCACTACCGATTCCACTGGAAGTGAACGGGCAGGGCTTGACGGCCTACATCCAGGCCGTCAACGCGGCCCCGATTTTGAGCGCCGAGGAGGAGCGTGAGCTTGCCCTGCGCTATCACGAGCAGGATGACCTCGACGCCGCCAGGCAGCTGGTGCTGTCACACCTGCGCCACGTGGTGCGCGTGGCGCGCGGGTTCATGGGCTACGGGCTGCCGCTGGCGGATCTGATCCAGGAGGGAAACATCGGTCTGATGAAGGCCGTGAAGCGTTACGACCCGAGCCGCGACGTGCGCCTGGTGTCGTTTGCCGTGCATTGGATCCGTGCCGAGATCTACGATTTCGTGCTCCGCAACTGGCGCATAGTCAAGGTTGCCACGACCAAAGCGCAGCGCAAGCTTTTTTTCAACCTGCGCAAGTCCAGGGCACGACTCGGCTGGATGCGCGACGACGAGGTTGGCGCGTTGGCGAGCGACCTGGACGTCTCAGAGGATACCGTGCGTGAGATGGAATCGCGCATGAGCAGCGTCGACGTGCCATTCGACGTGAACGACGACGGTTCCGATGAGGGCGGCACGCTGGCGCCGGAAAACTATCTGGCTGACCTGCGATACAACCCGGAGCGCCTGATCAGCGATGCGCGCGCCGAGGTCCTGCGGCGCGAGCAGCTCGACAGCGCCATCGGCGACCTGGATGCGCGCAGCCAGGATATTATCCGCCAGCGTTGGCTCAGCGAGGACCAAAAGCCCACGCTGCACCAGCTTGCGGACAAGTACGGCGTGTCGGCGGAACGTATCCGCCAGATCGAGAAGCGTGCCCTGGAGAAGATGAAGCTCGCGCTGGCAGCGTAAACATGTCCCCCGGGGCGCGTGATCTTCGCGTCAACGACATAACGGCAGCCGAGGGCCCCCGGTGCGGGGCCCTTTTCTTTTTGTCGGCCTCCCCCGCGCGCACTTGATCGCAAGCGCCTGCGCGACGGTGGCGTCAGCGCAGCAGGCCCGTCTTGCTCAGGGACACCTCGCTGTGCGGCGGGGATTTGCCGCGCAGGGTGATGGCGAAGCCGCCGGCACCGCCGCGGTAGGCGATGACATCGAAGTGCTCCAGCGGCGGGATTCCGGCCGGCAGCAGGCGGTCGAACTCGCCACGCTCCAGCGGATAGTGCCCGTTGGCCTCGAGGTATCGCTGCAGGACGCTCTGAACCGCCTTGAGCACGGCGCGCCCGTCCGTCGTGTCGCTGCCGCCACTGGCTGCGCGCATGGCGCCCAGCTTCCGCAGCATCTCATCGAGCTCCCCACGTCGCTCGGGGTTGTCCTCGTTGCGTCGTCGGGCCCACTGGATGACTTCGTAGGCCGCCTGAACGTCGCCGTCGATCAGATGCTGTTGCGCCGTCAGCACCGGTAGACGGAACTCCAGCTCGTCGCGAATCTGCGCCCGGGTCGCCGCCGCCGTCCGGGGATTGTCCAAGGCTTGTGTCAACAAGGCGGCCGCCTCCTTCAGGCGCCCGGTCTGGAGAAGCGATCGCGCCCTGGCCAGCGCGGCACTGCCGTCGTCGCGAGGGTCTGTGGCCGGGGGTGTCCCATCGACTTCCGTCTGCGCCGAGGCAGGTCCCGCGCAAACGAGCGCCGTCGCCAGCACGAGCACGGCAGGCGCACGCCTAAGAAGCGTTCTCATCGCTGCGAAATGCCACCAGATGATCCGCCTGCAGGCGAATGTGGACACGCTCGCCCACCGCGTGATCGATATGGCTCGGGAACAGCGACAGCACATGACGCCCGGCGGGCAGGCGCAGATCATAGAGCGTCTCTGCCCCCTTGAATGCTTTGCGCGCGACGACCGCCGAGGTGTCGTTGCTGTCACCGGGGACGATGTCATCGGGCCGGATCAACACGTCGACGGTACTGCCCTCGCCCCATCCATACGCGCGGTTGCCGCGAATGGTGCCGAGCTCGGTGCGAACTGCGTCCGGCGCGAGCAGTATTCCGGGCAGAAACACACCCTCGCCGATGAAGTTCGCGACGAAGCGGCTGTTGGGCTCGTGGTAGAGATTGTACGGTGTGTCCCACTGCAGAATCCTGCCGTCGGCCAGCACGCCGACCTTGTCGCCGAGCGCAAATGCGTCGTGCTGGTCGTGGGTGACGAGCACGCACGTCGTACCCTGTTCCTTGAGCAACTCCCGTACTTCCTGGCCGAGCCGCTCGCGCAGTTCGAGATCGAGATTGGAGAACGGCTCATCCATCAGGAGCAGCGCGGGCTGCGGTGCGAGCGCGCGCGCAAGCGCCACGCGTTGCTGCTGACCGCCGGACAATTCGTGGGGGTAGCGCCCGGCCATGCCCCCGAGGCCTACCCGTTCGATGAGGCTGTCGACGATTGACTGTGCCCGTTCGCGCGGATGATGGCGCAAGCCCGCCGCGATGTTCTCTGCGACGCGCTGGTGGGGGAACAGCGCATTGTCCTGGAAGACCATGCCGAGTCTGCGCTTCTCCGGCGCGAGGGTGTAACCCGAGCGTGATACCACTTCTGTCTTGATCCGCACCTCGCCGGCGCTGACGGGCTGAAAGCCGGCGATAGCCCGCAGGGCGGTCGTCTTGCCGCAACCGCTCGGTCCCAGCAGGCACACCAGTGACCCGGGGGAGACCGCCATCGACAAGCGATCGACGACCAGGCGATCGTCGAATTTGCACTGGATCTGCTCGACCTCGAGAACGTAACTCAAGCCGGCCACACCCTATTCGCTAGCGGCATCCCGTGTGAGCCGGCCGCGGGGAAAAACGCCGCTCGCTCGACCCACGGGGACAATGAGGCCCTACGATAGTCGGCGCCCGCTAGGCGAGCAAGAACTCCAGCAGCGCCTTTTGCGCGTGCAGTCGATTGGTCGCCTGGTCCCAGACCACGCTCTGCGGCCCGTCGATCACGCCCGCGGCGACCTCGCTGCCCCGGTAAGCCGGGAGGCAGTGCATGAACAAGGCGTCGCGGTGCGCGGCGGACATCAGCTTCTCGTCGACGCAAAAGCCCTCGAACGCCCTGGAACGTTCATTCTTCTCATCCTCCTGGCCCATGCTTGCCCAGGTATCGGTAACGACGACGTCGGCATCCGCGACGGCGTGGGCGGGTGTCTCGCACAAGCTCACCTGCGAGCCGCACTGAGCCAACAGGTCCGGATCCGGGCCGTAGCCCGCCGGCGTGGATATGCGCAGGTGGAAACCGTACTGGCGGGCGGCATTCATCCACGAGTGGCAGACGTTGTTGCCGTCGCCGATCCATGCCACGTGCTTTCCGGTGATATCGCCACGATGCTCGATGTATGTCTGTATGTCGGCCAGAAGCTGACACGGATGAAACGAGTCGGTGAGCCCGTTGATGACCGGAACGCTCGAATGCGCGGCAAAGGTCTCCACCATGGAATGAGGCCCGGTGCGGATCACCACTACATCGACCATCCCCGATAACACCCGCGCCGTGTCCTCGATGGGTTCGCCCCGGCCGAGCTGAGAGTCCCCCGGCGCCAGGAAGATCGTGTTACCACCGAACTGGGTCACCGCCGTCTCGAAAGAGACCCGCGTGCGCGTCGAGGACTTCTCGAAGATCATGACGAGCGTTGCACCCCGCATGATCTCGAGGCGCTGACCGGCACGAAAATCTGCCTTGAGCTCGATGGCGCGCGCAACCAGCCTTTGCAGCTCGTCCGGCGTCAAGTCCATCAGCGTGAGAAAGTGTCGACAGCTCATGATCGGGACCGGTGCGTGATGTCGCATTCAGCCGGGTTCACACAGGGCCCTGGCGTCGGCGCTGCCCGCCGCCCCGGGTCAGGCGAGGCAAACGGCACCGCCGCATGCTCAGGCCATGCCGTGCGGTGCGCGGGCGCCGAAAAACAAAGAGCGCCCGCGGCGGGCGCTCGAGAATCGTCATGTCGTCAATGCTTCAGTCTATGCCTTTCACCGCCGGCGTAGCGCCGGCGCACGAATCCGCTCTGGCGCTATCCTCCCCGGTGCAAGGCAACTCGGCGCCGCGGACTCAGCCGAAGATTCCGTGCTGGTGAGCCGGCGAGCCGGCGATCATGAAGAACAGCATCGGAATCGAAAGCATGGTGTTCGTGCGCGAGGCCAGGAAAGCCACGCGCGCCCCTCGAGCCTTCTCCTCATCGCTCGCCTCGACGATGCCGAGGACCTTTTTCTGGTTCGGCCAGATGAGCACCCAGACGTTGAAAAGCATGATGGTGCCGAGCCACGCGCCGATGCCGATGTAGGCGGCGCCGCCCTGCAGGGCGAACGCGTCGCCGATTCCGTGGCTGCGCATGAGATAGTAGGCGCCGGTCAACCACGTTGCGACCGCCGCCCAGCGGAACCACAGCAGCGCGCGGGGCGCGATGTGCTTGGTGATGCCCGGGGCAGTGCCGTCTGCCTTTGCCTTCGCCAGACCCGGCACCTGGACGAAGTTGAAGTAGTAGAGCAGACCGATCCAGGTGATGCCGGCGAGTACGTGCAGCCAGCGGTCGATCACGAGTTCCATACGAGTGCCCTCCCGGATGTCCAGGGTTGACCGGTGTCAGCCTGCCCCACCCAGAGGCAGGAAGTTTCTGGCGAACAGGTACAAGACCAGGGTTATCACCAGACCGGCAACGATGGTCCCGAGGATGGAATCCAGGGGATTCTTCATGGTTCGGCTCCTCTGCCCGGTGGCCCGGATTTGCGCTGCGGTTACAGTAACTTGGATGGCCACGTAGCGTATGACAGCAGCGATCCGATTTCAAGCATTCGACCGATGCGGCACGCGAAATCGCCGCCACGAGAGCGCCGGGCGCACTTGACCTGCTCGCGTCGAGACACGAAGATAGCGCGCCGCGGCGGCACCGCGCCGCAGTCACCCGCACAGGCGTCTCCGGTACCCGAGCAAGGCGGACGCAGCCCCTGCGCCGATGGACGGTTCGCGGTGACCGTCACAACCACGAGACCTGCAAGAAGATGTCCGACATAAGCAAAGTCGTGCTCGCTTATTCCGGCGGGCTGGACACGTCGATCATTCTACGCTGGCTGCAGGAGACCTACGGTTGCGAGGTCGTCACCTTTACCGCCGATCTCGGGCAGGGAGAGGATCTCGAGCCCGCCCGCAGCAAGGCCCGGGCGTTGGGTGTCAAGGAGATCTATGTCGAGGACCTGCGCGAAGAGTTTGCCCGCGACTTCGTTTTTCCCATGTTCCGGGCCAACTCCGTGTACGAGGGCGAGTACCTGCTCGGAACCTCCATCGCGCGGCCGCTCATCGCGAAACATCTCGTGCGGATCGCCGCTGAGACCGGCGCCGACGCCGTCTCCCACGGCGCCACCGGCAAAGGCAACGACCAGGTTCGGTTCGAGCTCGGTGCATACGCGCTTAACCCCGAGATCCGCATCATCGCACCGTGGCGTGAGTGGAACCTGACCTCGAGGGAGACCCTGGTGGCGTACGCCGACGAGCACGGCATCCCCGTCGAGAAGAAGGCCGGCGGCGGCTCGCCGTATTCCGTTGACGCCAACATGCTGCACATTTCCTACGAGGGCGGTGAGCTCGAGGACCCCTGGGCGGCGCCGAGAGAGGACATGTGGCGCTGGACGGCGTCGCTGGCCGACGCGCCGGACACGCCGCAGACGGTGGCGCTCACCTTCCGCGGCGGCGACATTGCGGCGGTCGATGGCCGCGAGATGTCGCCCGCCGCTGTCATGGAGGCGCTGAACGAGATGGGCAGCCGCCACGGCATCGGCCGTGCCGACATCGTCGAGAACCGCTACGTGGGCATGAAGTCCCGCGGGTGCTACGAGACGCCGGCGGGCACGATCATGCTGAGGGCGCACCGGGCCATGGAGTCGATCACGCTCGACCGCGAGGTGGCGCACCTGAAGGACGAGCTGATGCCGCGCTATGCCGAGCTGATCTACAACGGCTACTGGTGGAGTCCCGAGCGCGAGGCGCTGCAGGCTCTCATCGACTTCACGCAGAGGCCCGTCAACGGCGTGGTGCGTCTGCGGCTCACCAAGGGCAACGTTGTCGTGGAAGGCCGCCGGTCGGATTCGGACTCGCTGTTTGACGAGCGCATCGCCACCTTCGAGGACGACGTCGGCGCCTACGAGCAGGCCGATGCCGCCGGGTTCATCAAGCTGAACGCCCTGCGCATGCGCATTGCCGCCCGGCGTCGGTCCCGACGGTTGTGAGCCGCGGCCCGCGCGCCTCTTTGCCGCGGCCGGGAAGACG
>JABAOH010002797.1_pt1 | contig 86561 bp, 71 predicted proteins | sample 7062181 | NCBI WGS metagenome assembly JABAOH01 (sample SAMN14538630, study PRJNA623070) | marine sediment metagenome | biome: marine biome [ENVO:00000428]; feature: marine pelagic biome [ENVO:01000023]; material: deep marine sediment [ENVO:00002113]; isolation source: pool of 5 deep marine... | reverse complement strand
CGCGGGGTTATCCCCCTCTTCAGGGTTGGTTACCTACGTATTACTCACCCGTCCGCCACTAATCCCGAAAAAGTATTGCTACTTCTACGGGACCCGTCCGACTTGCATGTGTTAGGCACGCCGCCAGCGTTCGTTCTGAGCCAGGATCAAACTCTCATTTAATACTGAAAACTCAAAACTTAAAGAATTAACAGGTATGCTACGCACCTTTTATAGTTTTCAAAGAACGAGAGATTACTATAACCAAATAATTTTATATTTGTCAAGAAAAGTTCGTAATTAAATTTCACAAAATTCCCTGTATTATTCAGACTTTTGCGATTTTCACGTATAATAAAAACGCTATCTATTTTTTTATATTTTATTGATTATTTTTTGAAAGGCAACTGTGAATTTTAAAATTCTATCAACGGACATTAACTCACGCAGAGGGATTATAGAAACTAAAAGAGGTACAATAAACACCCCTGCATTCATGCCTGTAGGCACAATCGGTACAGTCAAAGCCATGTCAACTGATGAACTGAAAGAAATGGGGGTAGAGATTTTACTCGGCAATGCCTATCACCTTTATTTAAGGCCGGGGCACGATGTAATCGCAAAGCTTGGAGGACTTCACAGATTCATGAACTGGGATTTACCCTTGCTTACTGACAGCGGTGGGTTTCAGGTGTTCAGCCTTGCTGCCCTCAGAAAGATAGATAAAAACGGCGTGCATTTCAGGTCTCATATCGACGGATCTCTTCACTTTATAGGGCCTGCTGAAGCAATGAAGATACAGGGCATCCTTAATTCCGAAATTGCAATGACATTTGATGAATGTATACCCTATCCTTCTTCGTATGAATATACATCAAGGTCTATTGAGTTAACGACATTATGGGCAAAAAAGTGTAAAGAATTTCAGAATAATGATCAGGCATTATTCGGTATTGTTCAGGGAGGCATTTTAAAAGACCTCAGGAAGAAAAGTTCCGAGGAGATTATAAATATAGGCTTTGATGGATACGCAGTCGGAGGATTAAGTGTCGGGGAGCCCAAAGAGCTAATGCATGAAATTATTTATTTCAATGCCCCGCTTCTTCCTCTGGAAAAGCCAAGATATCTCATGGGTATCGGTGATCTCGGCGATATCATGAAGGCAGTCGAGGCAGGATTTGATATGTTTGATTGTGTAATACCAACACGTAATGCAAGAAATGGAACTTTATTCACCAGCTCAGGCAAAATAAGTATTAAGAGAGAGGAGTTCAGGTCAGACAGCACTGTGCTTGATCCTGACTGCAACTGTTATACATGTAGAAATTACACAAGAGGCTATTTAAGGCATTTATTTCTATCTAAAGAGATACTCTCAATGAGGCTGAATAGTATTCACAATTTGTTTTTTTATCTCAATTTTTTCAAAAATATGAGAGAATCTATTGAAAAAGGAACATTCAGAGAATTTAAGGACAGATGGGACAATATATTCCAATAGATACATCAAAAAAAGTCAAACAGGTTTTAATCCTCACACTGCTTCTGAACTTAATAGTAGCATTGGCAAAGGTACTATATGGCTATTTTACCAATTCAATTTCAATAACATCTGACGGATTTCACTCAATGTTCGACGGCTTGTCAAATATTATAGGGCTGGTCGGTATCTGGATAGCATCTCATCCCCCTGATGAGCAGCACCCGTATGGTCATAAAAAGTTTGAAACACTCTTCACAATAGCAATATCTTTCATGATATTCATGACATGTTTCCAGATACTAAAAAAAGTATTCTTTTCATTTAAAGAAGATTCTAAAACAATTGTTACCACGGCAAGCTTCTTAATTATGCTGTCAACCATGGCAGTTAACATATTTGTAGCAAGATATGAAACAAAAAAAGGCAGAGAACTTAAAAGCGATTTTCTGATTGCAGATGCTATGCATACAAAAAGTGATATCCTGGCATCAATTGCTGTCATTGCAGGACTTGTCTTAGTAAAACTCGGTTATACTCTTGCAGACAGCATTGTCGGGATGATTATTACATTCTTTATTGCAAGAATGGGTTACGAAATACTTAAGAAAGCTACCGACACGCTGGTAGATACAGTATGCATAAACACATCTGTTATTGAATCAGTTGTGTCAAAAGTGGAAGGAGTAAAATGCTGTACTGATATTAGATCACGAGGAACCCAGAATGCAATCTATCTCGATATGACCATATCTATTGCTCCAGACATGACAATAGAAAAGGCCCATGATATCTCAGATCAAATTGAGGACATAATCAAAACAGAACTGCCATCTGTTGTTGATGTTGTGGTTCATATAGAACCGAACAAGAAATAATAAACCGCTCAGTGAGAATTTTATGTTTTTAGTTAATATTGATATCGAGATATGCACTTGCTGTGGGGATTGTGTAGTTGTATGTCCTACGTATGCATTCCAGAATTGTCCCGATGGTAAAGTAGATCCTTATTATTCCGGAGAGTGCACAGGATGCATAAGCTGCATCGAGGCATGTCCTGAAAAATGTATTGAGATTATTGAGATTTAAATTTAAAAAGGCCCTAATAAAAGGGCCCCATTAGTTATTATGTAATATTAAATATTAACTCAAATTAAGCGGCCTTGGCTTTTTTCTTCTTTTTCTCTGCTGCTGCTGCAAAAACTTCCTGAGCATTAAAAGTGCCGTCAATTGACTGCGTAGGGCATTTTGCAGTACATATACCGCATCCAATACATTTATCTTTGTCAATTACATGCAATTTCTTCAGTTCTCCTGAAGGAGCATTAACAGGACAGATTTTTGTGCATATCTGACACCCAATGCAGTTATCGAGAACAAATGCCTTTGGCCTGCGGGGTATAAAGTCGTAAATGGCTTTTGTGGGACATTTTCTAATACATATTCCGCATACCCTGCACTTGTCAAAATTAATACTTGATAAGCTGTTCTGCACCGAGGTAGCATCATACGGACATGTCTTTACGCATATACCACAACCTATGCATCCAACATCACAGTTCTTCTTTGTATCACCGCCTTTGTCCTTTGAGTGGCATTGTACAATGACAAACTTTGAACCAGGGATGACCTCAATAACTTTCTTCGGACATGCTGACTCGCATTTTCCGCATCCAGTACATTTTGTTATATCAACAACTGGCAGGCCACTATCCCCCATTGAAAGTGCGTTAAAAGGACATGCCCTTACACATGTTCCGTAACCAAGGCATCCATACAAGCATGACTTATCTCCACCTCCTACAAGTGCAGCTGCACGGCAGTCTTCTACGCCCTCATATTTAAATCTTTTTCTTGCTTTGATATTATCGCCCTGACACATAACACGTGCAAATTTTGGCTCCATTGAATCGGCTACCTTGCCAGTTATCTTTCCAATAGCTTCTGCTGAGGCAGCTCCGCCAGGAGAACATAAAGTTGGAGGAACGTCAGGATTTTCAACAACCGCTTCTGCATATTGCCTGCAGCCAGCATAACCGCAGGCACCGCAGTGCGCATGCGCTACAAAGTCCAATACCTGTTCGATTCTTGGGTCTACCTTTACTGAAAACCTTCTGGCAGCATAGGCTAATCCAAGACCAAAAATAGCACCTATACCGGCCAAAAATACTGCTGTAAACTTAACAGCAGAGATTAAGTCAACATGCTCTTTTACCTCGACCCCTCCGCCTACACCAACCATAGGTATCGGTATCTGGTTTATATCGAAGAGATTTATAATATCCAGCAGGTCTGTTAAAATTTTCATTATATCAAACATCATCTCACCCCAAAGGTAAACTTTTACTATTATAACATTTAAAGTGTTATAAGTCCTGAAAACCCGGTGAATGCAAGTGCTATGAGAGCCGCCGTAATAAAAGATATTGGCAGCCCTTTAAATGATCTCGGCACCTCGGCCAGCTCCAGTTTTTCGCGAATGCTTGCCATAATGACAAGTGCAAGTGCAAATCCAAGACCTGAGCCAAGTCCAAAGGCCAGGCTTTCAATAAAATTGTAGCCTTCTCCCGCATTTATTAATGGAACTGCAATGATTATGCAGTTCGTAGTAATCAAGGCCAAGTACACGCCTAGCTTGTAATACATTGCAGGACTCACCTTCCTCATTATGGTATCAGCAGACTGGACAAACGCTGCAACCACACCAATGAAGATGATAATCTTCAGGAAGGTTATTTCAAGAGGAACCATTATATACTTAAAAACTGCCCAGCTAATGGCTGCACTTATTATCATAACAGCACAGAACGTTATACTCATGCCAATAGCGGTATCCATCTTTTTAGAAACACCAAAGAATATACAGAGTCCAAGGAACCTCGTAAAGACAAAGTTATTTATTAGAGATGCAGCTATTACTAACTCAAATAACTTAGTAAAGTCCATTTCTTACCTCCAAAAGTATGTCATACGCCAGAGGCTCCCTTACCGCCAAAGAACCTTATATCAATCCAGTTAAAGAATGCCATGAGTAATCCTACAGCCAAGAATCCACCTGCCGGCATGATCATAATCAACAGCGGCTTGGTATTGACTATAGCAAAACCCCAGACAGACCCCTTTCCAAGGAGCTCCCTAAAGAAACCTATCAGAGAAAGAGCTATCAAGAATCCTATACCCATTCCAATGCCATCCATAAAGGAAGGTACAAGCTTGTTCTTGCCTGCAAATACCTCGGCCCTTGCAAAGATTGAAGCGAATGCAACAATCAGCTGTATATATAACCCGATCTCTTTATATGCTGTCCTTGCAAAGGCAGCCATTGTCATATCAATAACGCTGACCCACCCTGCAATTATAAGCATGTAAATCGGTATCCTGATCCTAGGGTGGATTACCTTCCTTAGGGATGAGACACTGATATTGACCATTACCTGAACAAATACGACCGCTACACCCATCAAGAATGAATTTTTCAGACCGGATGTAACAGCTATGGAAGGGCAGAGACTGATTGCCATCCTGAAGATAGTATTTTCTCCAAAAATACCGTTTTTAAGTAATTCCATGTTGCTTTTCGGTTTTATCATCCCTGAACCTCGCCTGACATTTTCTCCGTCAACATCTTTAGAGCCTCTCTTACTCCTTCAGTTACCGCACGGCTTGATATTGTAGCACCTGTTATGGCCTCTATCGCAGCTCCTGGAGCTTTATCTTTTGTTAAATTAATCTGTTCAACTTTCTTACCGTTATACTGAGTTATAAAACTCTTATTCAAAATCTCATCGCCCAAACCGGGGGTCTCAGCATGGTGAAGAACATCTACCTTCTGAACCACCAGGTCTTTGTCCAGAGCTACCAGGACATTTATGTAACTTGAATAGCCTTTTCCGAATCCCTCAACAATATAACCAATATCCTCCTCCTTTACCCTTGCAATATAGTAGCCCGCATGATGGTGATACGGTTCCCATGTACCTAACTCTTCTATCTTGTCAGCCTCGGGTATCATCTTTTTAAGCGCAGCTTCTTTTTCTTCCTTTGCCTTTATGAACATTATTGGAGAAGTCTTTGCATATACACCCGCTATAATTACACCGCCAATTATGTAGATAATTAGAAGATTAATTGTTATCTTTACCATCTCTTTTGCAGGAACTTCTGTACTCATTTCTTCTTCTCCTTAATTGTCCCGAAAGGACTTCTTCTTACTCTCCTGTCAATAATCGGTGCAAAACAGTTCATCAGCAGTATTGCAAACATTACACCCTCAGGGAAACCTCCTTTAAGCCTTATCAGTAACGTTATCGCGCCGCATCCAATGCCAAATATTATCTGACCCGTTCTTAATGAGGGACATGTTACATAGTCGGTTGCCATAAAAAAAGCACCCAGCATAAGACCGCCGCTTAAAAGATGAATTATCGGGTCGCCGTTAAACCACCCTTCACCTCCAAAGATCCAGGCAAGAACTGCAACGGTACCGAGGAATGAGACAGGAATATGCCAAGTGATGTATCCCCTTATGAGCAGGAATATACCGCCTGCGAGGAGAGCTATTGCCGATACCTCACCCAGTGAACCTGCTGTGTTTCCTAAAAGCATTTTTATATAAAGGCTTATCTTGTCGCCAAAGACCTCCAGCAGCTGCTCTAATCCCTCTTCTTTAAGTATGCCCAGAGGGGTAGCTGTTGTCTTGGCGTCAAGTGCAACAAAGGCGGCTGTTGGTTCTGACCATGTGGTCATTGCCCTTGGCCAGCATATCAATACAAATGCCCTGCCTATAAGGGCAGGATTAAAGATATTAAATCCAAGGCCGCCAAAGATCTGCTTTGTTAAAATAATGGCTGCAACTGAACCTACAATCGGTATATAAAATGGTGAGCTTGGCGGAAGATTCATGCCTAAAAGCAGGCCTGTTAAAAAAGCGCTGCCATCACCTATTGTAACTGTCTTATTAAGAGCCTTTTGAAAAAGATACTCCGAGATAACCGAAGATATAATACAAAGTGCTGTAACATACAGAGCCCTTGGCCCAAAATAGTAAAGACTCAAAATAAAGGCTGGCAGGAGTGACAGATTCACCGTCCACATAATGCGGCTTACTGACTCTTCACTTCTTACATGGGGGCTTACTGATACTGTTAACTGGCGTTTCTCTGCCTTTGTTGCTTCCATAATCTATCGCTCCTTAGGGCTTAACCATAGATTTGGCTAATCTAATAAACTGTACAATCGGCCTCTTTGAAGGACAAACGTACGCACATGTTCCACATTCAAAACAGGCAAACACATTGTATTCTTTTGCATCCTCAAAGTACCCTTTCTCTGAAAACAGGCTTAACATTGAGGGGATAAGGTACATCGGGCATACATCAATGCAGCGTCCACATCTGATACAGGGACCGTAGTCATCAACATGTACAATATCCGGCTCAGGGATAACAAGTAAACCAGAAGTTCCTTTTGTGACAGGGACATCAAGTGAATAAAGTGCAAAACCCATCATTGGACCGCCTGATATGACCTTTGTCTCTCCATTTTTCAACCCGCCGCAATCTTCAATCAGCTGAGATGTCAATGTCCCGATCTTTACTATCAGGTTTTTGGGTTCTTTAATACCTTCACCTGTCACAGTTACAACCCTGTCTATTAAAGGTTTCCCGTATCTGGCAGCCTCATATATTGCAATTGCTGTCCCAACATTCTGTACAACAACACCCACGTCCATTGGCAGTCCGGGCGGAGGAGGAACCTCTCTCCCGAGCAGGGCCTTTATAAGCATCTTTTCTGCGCCCTGTGGATACTTTACCTCAAGTGCATGAACCTCTATATTTGGTTCTTTTGAAGCTACTTCTTTCATCTTTTCCACTGCATCAGGCTTATTATTCTCTATACCTATATATCCTTTATTTACACCTAGCACTTTCATTAATATCTTGAGGCCCTCTACTAGCTCTTCCGGTTTTTCAATCATAAGTCTATAATCAGCAGTAAGATATGGCTCACATTCTGCACCATTAATAATTACTGCATCTATTGGCTTTTCCTTTGGTGGAGAGAGTTTGACGTGTGTAGGGAAGGCTGCACCACCCATTCCAACAATACCTGCGTCCTTGATCTTTCCCTTTAACTCTTCCGGGGAAAGATTCATGTAATCGGGTTTGTCACTAAGTATAGTCCATTCCTCTTTTCCATCATTTTCAATGACTATGGAACTTACCATCCTTCCGGCTGATATGGGAAATTCACCTATTGCCACGACCTTTCCTGAAACAGAGGAATGCACAGGTGCAGATACAAATCCACCGGGCTCTCCTATCATCTCACCTTTTTTAACCTCTTGCCCTATTGTCACGATGGATTTACATGGGGCTCCCAGATGCTGGACTAATGGTATGACTACTGTTTTAGGTGAGCTGGCCTCGGTCAGGTGACTTTTAGCAGCAAGTTCTTTTTTATCAGGCGGATGTACACCGCCTTTAAATGTGGCTAAACCCATTAAAGATTTCCTCCTTGGGAAAATGGGAGACCAAAAAGGCCGATATTTAATACCATGCTTGGACTAAATATGTCAAGTCCTGATTTTAGTTTTTTTAAATCTTTATTAATTAAACTTTCTTATAACTCTTTAATACACAAATTTTACTGTTCCATAATTGATTCTTAGCTCTCCTCACACCAATTCCTTGCATTCTGGAACATCTTAATCCATGGAGATGCCTTCAGCTCTTTCTGCCACTCATCAGGCATCCAGCCCCACTGCCATTTCAGGAATACCCTTTCCGGATGAGGCATCATGGCCAGATGTCTGCCATCAGGTGAACAGAGCGCTGCAATTCCCAGAGGGGAACCATTAGGGTTAAAAGGATACTTTATGGTTATTTCATTGTTATCATCAACAAAAAGAACCGGGGCTAAACCTCTCTCTACTACAACCTCTTGTACGCGTTTATCCGGGAAATATGCCCTTCCTTCTCCATGCGCAACCCAAATCCCAAGGACAGAGTTTTCCATGCCATGTAACATTATTGCGGGGCTCTTCAGGATTTTAACTGTTGAGAACCTCGACTCAAACCTTCCTGAACTATTATGAATGAATCTTGGCTGAAACCTGTCTGGTATTCCCTGATAGGGTACCCACCCAAGAAAAGCCATGAGCTGACATCCATTGCAGACACCCAGACTAAATGTATCAGGACGGTTATAGAAAATCTGGAACTCCTTCCATAACTTTTTGTTATATCTGATAACCCCTGCCCATCCCTTAGCAGAATCAAGGACATCGGCATAGCTAAATCCGCCTACAAACACGGCACCCCTGAAATCTTCAAGACTTATCCTGTTTTCAAGTAAATCTGTCATGGTCACATCCCATGGCTCAAATCCTGCAGTAAAAAAGGCAGAGGTCATTTCCCTGTCGCCATTGCTACCCTCTTCACGTATGATTGCAACCTTCGGCTTATAATCCCTGTCTATTATCCCTGAAGGTGTAGGCTCTGGAAGAAAGGATAAATAAAATGACATCCCTTTCCTGTCATAGATATTCTTCTTCTCCTGTTCAGCACATTCAGGATTTGCCTGTAGCCTTTCAATCTGATAACTTGTCTCCTCCCATAAACCCCTGAGCACCCTCATGTCCTCATCAAGGACAAGGAGGTCTGGAGAATTAGGTGTCAAAAGATGTATCGTAATCTTTTCCTCAACCGTGCTTTTACCTATTATCTCGTACGGTATACCGTTTTTTTCCAGTATGTCCGTAATAATCTGCTCGTTCTCAGGCGCATATTCCGCTACCAGTCCAAGTTCTTCTGATAATAATAAAGAAAAGACCGCCTCATGATTTGGGATTTGGGAATTGGGATTTGGGATCTTAATATCGAGTCCGCAATTTCCAGCGAATGCCATTTCAAGAAGGGTTGTAATCAATCCCCCGTCACTCCTGTCATGTCCGGACAATATCAAATCTTCTGATATGAGCTCCTGTATGACGTTGAAACTCTTCTTTAATAGTTCCGGATCATCAACATCGGGAGATTCATTACCAACCTGATTGTAACACTGAGCTAATGCAGAACCGCCCATACGATTTTTCCCTTCCCCCAAATCAATAATTAAAAGTCTGCTTTCCCCCGGCTTCTTTATATCAGGCGTTATCACCTTTGTAATATCAGGAGAAGTTGCGTATGCCGATATAACGAGGGTACCTGGTGACTTTACAATTTCGGCCTCTCCTGAGGGGTCATTAACCTGGGCAGCCATTGAAAGGCTGTCCTTCCCACCGTCAACCGCGATCCCCAGTTTAACCATTATATCCCTCATTGCTACTGCGGCATCGTAAAGCTTTGCCCCTTCACCGGGAAGCTTTGCAGACCACATCCAGTTGCCAGAACACTTTACATCCTCAAGTGCACTGATCTTTGCCCATACCAGGTTTGTTAATGCCTCTCCAACACACATACGTGCCATGGCAGCCGGACTGATTAATCCTTTTACAGGCTGTTCTCCTATTGATATTGCAGCTCCTGTTAATCCGAAATGACTCTGGGCTATGACGGACACATCTGAAAGTGTAAGCTGAAGCGGGCCGACACATTGCTGACGGGCAATAAGCCCAGTAACACTCCTGTCGACCTTGTTTGTCAGAAATCTCTTTGACCCAACGGATAAAAGCCTGAGAACTCTCTCAAGCACATCTCTGAAATTATGGTCATCAGGAAAATTCAGTGGCTGAAGCTTTGGTGGGATACGTTCCAGGTGAAATGTCTTCTGTGGCATTTTACCGAGAATTTTAGATAGCTCAAGATTGACCGGTGTTGAGTTGTCGTTTGCGTCATGTACAACAATTCGTCCATCACTCGTGATCTCACCTAGGATTTCGCAGTTAACCTTTTCTCTCATGCAGATTGACTTAAATTCCTCTATTTTTTCTGGAAGGATGAGCAGTCCGTTACGCTCTTGATACTCAGCGCCCCATATTTCAAGTACTGATAGAGTTTTATCACCGATGTTAATATTACGTATCTCAACCATGCCTCCGGCCGGATCAACAAGTTCTGTCAGGACGTTACATGGACCGCCAGCACCCTGATCATGGATACTTACAATAGGGTTCTTATCCCCCATTTCTATGCATACCCTTATTACACGGTTCATCTTCTGTTCCATTTCTGCATCCCCGCGCTGTACAGCATTAAAGTCAAGCTCGGCAATATTCTCTCCCTGTATCATGCTGGATGCAGCCCCGCCCCCAATACCGATACGATAAGCCGGGCCTCCAATCTGTACAATCAACATTCCTTTCTCCGGCCTCCCTTTTTCATGATGCAGCGAATCCATCTGGCCTACACCACCAGTAAACATTATCGGTTTAATCCACTCTCTGCGCTCACCGTCAGGAAGCCTTAATCCAAACGACCTGGTAAACCCCTGTATTAAAGGTTCACCAAATTTATTGCCATAATCAGATGCGCCATTGCTTGCCTCTATCTCTATCTGAAGAGGAGATGCAAGATTACCCGGATAGAGTAATGTGATGTCTTCCCATGGAAGTTCATACCCCGGTATCATGAGATTGCCCACACAATAAGCTGCTGTCCCTGCAACTACAAGCCCGCCCCTTCCAATGGTTTCCACATCCCTGATTCTGCCGCCGGTGCCTGTCTCGGCACCAGGGAATGGCGCAACACCGCTTGGGAAATTGTGGGTCTCTGCAGTAAAAATAATATGGTATTTCAGCCTGACTTTAGTAAACTTAGACATTCTGCCCGGATGTTCTGGAATTATACTGTATATGTAATATCCACTTATAGCACTTGAATTATCCTTAAACGCAACAACACTGTTACCAGGATTGGCATCAAGAGTTTGTTTTATAAGTTTTAATAGAGTCTCGGGAGCCTCTTTACCGTCAATGACCATTCGGCCTTTAAAAAACCAGTGGCGGGAGTGTTCACTGTTTGCCTGTCCGAGCTGGAAGCACTCGACATTGGTGGGGTTCCTGCAGATATCTTTTGTAAAGAGATTATAGTAATATTCTGTATCCCACTCATCCATACCAAGTCCCATTTCCATATTGATACTTTGGAGAGCTGTTTTACCATCCTTAAACAGAGGAACTTCATATGCATGCTCTGGTGATATCCCGGTCTCGAATGTATTCAGCCTTTCAGGATAAGGACATTCTGTCATCCTGTCATAAAGTCCGCCTGTAAATTCTTCAATCTGCTCACTGTTCAGAATTGATGCTGACTCAATTCTGTATCTTCTCGAGCGTTCTATTCGTGTTATATTCGTAATTCCGCAAGCATGACATATGGAAACAGCATTGGTAGACCATGCTGTTGTAAAGTTCATTCGCGGGCCAACCTCCAGAATAAAGTGATGAGTGTCAGATGATGAGGGACCTGTTAAAAAACTTTCTGCAGAAAAATTCTCCAGCTCAAATGTCTCACTGAGCAGCCATTTCAGCAATTCCAGTTCTTCGTTTAGAAGGGGGCCTTTTGCCTCGATATAATAGCAGTACTCAGTCTGTATGTCCCTGATTTTATCCGAGATCTTATCTCTGTAAAAAGATAGAATATCCCTTTTTTTTGAATCTGTTATAGCAGGCGTTTTATATCTGTATATTAAAGGCAATCTTTACTAACCCTGTCTTGCTTTGCCAAATACCCTTTTGAATATATAATCAGTATTTTTAAAATAACCTTTCAGGTCGAATATATTTTTTATATCTTTCTGAGAAAGATACCTTCTTATCTCTCTATCCTTCAATAATAACGTCCTAAACTCCTTTTTGTTCTTCCAGCTTTGCATGGCGACTTTCTGGACAACAGCATATGCCTCTTCTCTTGCCATGCCTTTTTCTGTTAGTTTAATAAGGACATTCTGTGAATTATAAAGTCCGTAGCTTCTTTTCATATTCTCTGTCATCTTTTCTTTATAGACCTGAAGCCCGGATAGTATTCCTGTAAGCCTGTATAACATATAATCCACGAGTATCGTGCTGTCAGGAATTATCACGCGCTCTACAGAGGAATGCGAGATATCGCGCTCGTGCCACAATGCGATGTTTTCCAGTGCTGCAAGTGCATTTGTCCTCACAACTCTGGCCAGACCAGACAGATTCTCGCACCCGACCGGATTGCGCTTGTGTGGCATTGCTGATGAGCCTTTCTGCCCCTTTGTAAATGGTTCTTCGGCCTCCAGTACTTCTGTCCTCTGAAGGTGTCTTATCTCTACTGTTATTTTCTCTATCGAGGCCGCGATAATAGCGAGTGTTAAAAGATATTCTGCATGCCTGTCTCTCTGAACAACCTGTGTTGCTATGGGTTCTGGCTTAAGACCGAGCCTTTTACATACCTTCTCTTCTATCTCTACCGGGATGTTCGAAAAGGTCCCTACAGCACCTGAAAATTTTCCCACACTTACAGTCTTCTTTGCCCTCTTCATTCTTTCAAGATTTCTTTTTGCTTCTTCATACCACAGGGTAAATTTCAGACCAAATGTCATCGGTTCTGCGTGAACACCATGGCTTCTGCCTATACATACGGTACTTTTGTATTTAAATGCCTTTTCCCTCAAAACAACCATAAGGTTCTTTATGTCTTTTATTAATATTTCTGCTGCCTCCTTCATGAGCAGTGACTGGGCTGTATCCAGAATATCCGATGATGTAAGACCCCTATGAACATACCTTGATTCAGGGCCTATCTTCTCAGCAACAGAGGTAAGAAAGGCAATTACATCGTGCTTAACCGCAGACTCTATCTCATCTATCCTTCTAACATCGAACCCTGCCTTCTTCTTTATCACATCAAGCGATTTCTTGGGTATCCTGCCGAGTTCCGCCCATGCCTCACATACGGCGATCTCAACATCAAGCCATTTCTTAAACTTATTCTCAGGCTCCCACAGCCTTCCCATTTCCTGCCTTGTGTAACGGTTTATCATCTTTCCCTCATGATATAATAATTTTAATTAGAGATTATATTTTATAACATTGACACAGGAATAATTAAGATAATTCATTTAATTTTACTTTCTGCCATATCTAAGCTGAAAAAATATTTTTACCCCGTTAGAAGGGCGAAGTTCTTCTAACGGGGGTTACATCCCGAATGAAAGTCTCTGTATCAACGGCAGAGGCAGCCCTTCACTAACCATCTTTTTCTGTGTAGCACCAATATCATAGACAACCCTTACTATCTCTACCTTTTCATCATCAATAACCGCATAGCTGGCCCTCGGGTCTCCATCGCGGGGCTGTCCTATACTTCCAACATTTATAATATATCTACTTTCAGGTTTTATAGAACTTATCACTCCCTCTGTAAGCAGTTCTCCTGAAGGAAGCTTCTCTATTATAAATGGTTGATGACTGTGACCGACAAAGCAGAGTTTGGTCTCAAAATGCTGAAAATTAAACTCTGCATCTGACAGAGTGAATATATAATGCCACTGTTCAGGTTCATAGGGGGTTGAATGTACAAGAGTAATATCTTCATTTTCAAGTTTTGATATAACAGATAACGTTCCGAGATCTCTTATATTCTCCTGACTTATCACTTTTTGAGTCCATTCTATGGCAGCCCTTGCATATTGATTAAAAAAGCTTATATCTGTAAGTCCGCATACACCCCAATCATGATTACCTGCAAGAAGAACTTTACTCTCATCTTTCAGTATTTCAATACATTCATTCGGTTCAGGACCATATCCAACAGAATCTCCTATAAAGAATACATCATGTATTCTTCTTTTCTTCAGGTCTTTTAATACTGACCTAAGGGCCTCCTGGTTTGAATGAACGTCAGAAAAAACAGCATAAGTCATTATTTCTTCCCACTATGGTGGGCAATCTTATCAAGCAGGCCGTTTATGAATGGCGCTGACTCTAAAGTAGAATATTTCTTTGCAATCTCCAATGCCTCATTAATTGTCACTGCAGGAGGTATATCCTCTCTGTAAAGGATTTCATAAACTGCAAATCTCAATATATTTCTGTCTACAGCAGCCATCCTTTCCATCTTCCAGTGTTCGGCTACCTCCTGTATTACCCTGTCAATTTCCTCAAGATTATCTATTGTACCCTTGACCAGATCCTCAACAAATTTCTTAATATTTGTACCTTCTTTATTATCATTCCGGAATTCTTCATGGGATTCGAAATCGGGCTCCTCCCCGGTGAAATCATATTGAAATAATAACTGCAGCACATACTCCCTGGCCTTACGACGTTTCATAAAACAGTTATGTGTTACGTGCTGCGTGTTGAGAGGTTGTTTCTGAATTCAGATTACTGTCTTTTCCTATAACTCGTAACTTGCAACTTTCAACTATGCTATTCAAAAAATAACTCATATCTTTTTGATGACTTGTGCCATCTCTATCGCTGTTAGTGCAGCGTCAAATCCTTTGTTGCCGCTTTTGGTGCCTGCCCTTTCAACCGCCTGTTCAATTGTATCTGATGTTATTATTCCAAAAGCAATCGGCACTCCGGTATCTAGTGAAGCATGAGCAACCCCTTTTGAAACTTCTGCGGCAATATATTCAAAATGAGGGGTTGCACCTCTGATTACAGTTCCCAGACATATTATCGCATTGTATTTTCCATTTAAGGCCATCTTTTTGGCAATCAGGGGTATCTCAAAAGAACCCGGCACTTTGACCACATCTATATCTTCTTCTCTGGCTCCGTGCCTTAAAAGTGCATCAACAGCACCGTCGAGCAGCTTGCCTGTAATGAAGTCATTGAATCTGCTTACGATAATTGCAAATTTGAGCCCTTTAGCCTGTAACTCTCCCTGAATAACCTTCATATAACCCTCCAAATGATTTTATATCGCACGTTGTAAATTACAAAATTAATGACCCTCGGTTTTTAAATTTAAAAATCTCCAAATTGCAATCTTCAATAGGGACATTGTTCCTTACACATTATTGAGAATATGCCCAAGTTTCTTTTTCTTGGTCTTAAGATAAACCAAGTTTCTTTCATGCGGACTTATTTCTATGGATACCCTCTCAACAACTTTCAATCCATATCCTTCAAGCCCTACAATCTTTTTTGGATTATTTGTCATTAAGCGCATTTTTCTTACTCCAAGGTCAACAAGTATCTGGGCTCCTATCCCGTAATCCCTCAGATCAGGCTTAAACCCTAACTTTATATTTGCCTCAACAGTATCAAGGCCCTTATCCTGAAGTTCGTATGCCTTCAGTTTATTTACCAGCCCTATCCCGCGGCCTTCCTGCCTCATATATAATACTACACCTTGCCCCTTTTGATTTATAATCTGCATTGCCCTATGCAGTTGATCTCCGCAATCGCACCTTCTTGAACCAAAAACATCTCCTGTAAGGCATTCTGAATGCACTCTGACCAGCACATTATCTTCATGCTTTATCTCGCCTTTTACAAGGGCTATATGAATATTGTTGTCAACATCATTTGAAAAAGCAATAGCCGAAAAATCTCCCCCGTATTCTGTACTCAACTTTGTGGTAGAAATTCGGTGTACAAATAGTTCAGTCCTCATTCTGTATCTTATAAGATCTTTAATAGTAACAATCTTTATGTTATGTTTTTTCGAAAACTCAAAAAGCTCAGGTACCCTTGCCATTGTTCCGTCATCATTCATTATTTCGCAAATAACACCGGCCGGATAAAGTCCCGATAGTCTAGCAAGGTCAACAGACCCTTCTGTCTGTCCTGCCCTCTGAAGTACCCCTCCCGGTTTTGCCTTAAGCGGAAATACATGTCCTGGCTTTGCCAAGTCCTCTGACTTTGTCTTGGGGTCTATAGCAGTAAGAATCGTAGTCGCCCTGTCAGATGCAGAGATACCTGTTGTTACACCCTTTCTGGCTTCGATCGATACAGTAAATGCAGTTCCGAAAGCTGAGGTATTCTCATCTGTCATCATCGGCAGTTTGAGTTCATCAATCTTCTCTCGAGTCAGAGAAAGGCAGATGAGACCTCTTCCGTACCTTGCCATAAAGTTAACGGCCTCTGGAGTAACCTTCTCTGCTGCCATACAAAGGTCTCCTTCGTTTTCCCTGTCCTCATCATCAACCAGAATAACTATTTTACCCTTGGTTAAATCCTCGATGGCCTCATCTATTGTATTAAACCTGTTCTTCTGCATTTCTTAATTCAAGCTCCTTTAAAATAAATAATCCTATGCAAATCCCTCTTCTAAAAGGGACTGCATGAAACTGTCTTTTTTATCCTTATTTAGAAATTTTGAAACATACTTGCCCAAAATATCAACCTCTATGTTCACAAGGTCTCCCGGCCCTTTAAATCCGATGGTTGTCATATGGGCTGTATGAGGGATAATAACAACTGAAAAACCATCTTTAAATACATCTACAACTGTCAGGCTTATTCCATCTACAGCTACTGACCCCTTCTCGACAAGAAAATCAGCTAGACGCCGCTCGGTACCGATCACAATTTTAAATATATTTCCGGCAACTTCCTTTGATTTTATCTTCCCCACTCCATCTATATGTCCTGTCACAAAGTGTCCGCCTACTTTAGAATCAAGCCTTAGAGAAGGTTCAAGGTTTACCCTGTCTTTTATTTTCAATTGTCCCAGATTTGTTGTCTTCAATGTTTCATCTGAAAGGTCAAATGCAAGAACATCACCTTTTACCTCAACAACAGTAAGACAGGTCCCATTTATCGATATGCTGTCGCCTAATTTAGCGTCTGAAACAATATCCTTTGACTTCAAATTAAGACGGGCACCGGTTTCCCTTTTTGCTATAGAAACAATCTCCCCCATTTCTACAATTATGCCTGTAAACAATCAGTACTCCTCTTCCATAACAAATTCGAATTCTCTCTGGTAAATTCCCCAAAAATCAACTGTCTCTGTCCAGTATGCCTTGACGCTAACTAAATCTTTTTTTATATCAATATTAACATCGAGATTATTTTCATTAAGTGGTATTTTAAGATTATCTGCTTCTTTCATGATATTTTTCTTAAGACTTATAACATCTCTAACTTCTAATTTCAGTAAATCCCTGGTGTGAGAACCTAGTGAGTAGTAACGATAATAGGGCTTTCCGAAAGTTATCCCGATATACGCTATTAAAATTAAAACTGCCAGGCCCAGGATTCCCCTGATAAAACCCTGTCTGCCGATTAATTCTTTCATTTCACTAAACTCCCTATCCTGTTAAAACGAATCCATGTTTTTTTGCCATCCCAGGACCAGTATATAATAATTGCTTTTCCCTTTATCTGGTACACATCAACAAATCCCCAGAACCTGCTGTCATAACTCTGGTCCCTGTTGTCTCCCATAACAAAAACCTTACCTTCCGGTACGGTCAAAGGACCAAAATTATCCCTGCGGTCACTTATACGAGGCTTGGTAGAACTGTCAACATGCTGGATATAATCCTCAATCAGTTTTTTATCGTTAACAAAAACAGTCTTGTCCCTTGATTTAATTACATCACCTTCTACTGCTATTACCCTCTTTATAAAGTCTCTTTTGGGATCCTCTGGATACTTAAAGACTATTATATCACCTCTTTTTGGTTTTCTCAGACCAGGCATTCTGAAAAGATTGATATTTGTAAATGGTATATCAACTGGGGTACCGAGTAAAAATTTATTTACAAGGATATGGTCTCCTATCACGAGAGTGGGTATCATAGAACCTGATGGAATTTTAAAAGCCTGAATTACAAAAGTCCTGATAACCATAGCGATTATAAAAGCGAGAATAATAGCCTCTATGGTTTCTCTTATGGTTGATTTCTTTTTTCGTTTTTTCATTTTAATTTCTGTAAACTGGCTACCCTTATAATACGATTTGTCTCTATGAACAATCAAGGAATGAGCATCAACTTCAATAGGGATATTTATCTGTAGTTTCCCTAATGGGGTCTTTATCGACACATTCAGTACGACCATCTGGGTAGAGTCTTAACCTAAAAAATGCTTTTCATATAAAAAAAGCAGGTGTATGTGCAGAAAAAGTCTTTACCATTTTATCCCGACTTTTCGGGGCACCACCTTTGTAAGTCCTCTCAATACCTGATCGCCTTCACGTTATCATATAAAAGGATTTGTATCAATAAGGTGATTTGTTCACCCCGTACAATGGTTTTATTGATACAGCTTAGTATATTCTCCGGTTTTTCAGAAATACATCTATAGGTTTTCAGATAACAACTTATTTTACGGGGTAAAGGTTTTTCTGCATATATACCTGCTTCAAACGTATTTTTTGGTTTAACAAGATTCCGAGATCGATTCGATGAACTACAGCAGGGAGTGGACAAGAGGTCTTTTAAATAACCAACATGGAGGATAACCTCAAGAGAAATCCTTAAGGGATTTCTCTTGAGTATTCATTAAAGACAAGGCATGCAGCTCCAATAATCCCGGCTTCATCACCTAGCGAAGACGGGATAATCTTAACCGAGTCAAACAGGTTTTTAAAGGTCCTTCTCGATGTCTCTCTTATTGCCTCCTGAATGTATATATTCCAGGCACCTATCAGACCACCTGAAAGTATTATTGCCTCCGGGCTCATTATATTGATTATATTTGCCAGTCCAACACCCAGGTGCCTACCGGCATCTCTCAAGATTTCTCTAGCAAGTGTATCACCATCAAGTGCAGAGTTGTATATGTCCTGTGGTGTAAGTTTGTAAAAGCTTCCCTTACAGCAATTTTTTAAAAGACTATCCGACCCCTTTTCTAGCATTGCTAAAGCCTTGGCTATCATGGCCCTCGCAGATGCATAGTTCTCAAGACATCCTCTGTTCCCGCAGGGACATTTTTCTGCCTCAGAATTTATGCTCATATGCCCTATCTCAGACGATACATTAAGCAGTTTGCCATTATGCACAATGCCGCCACCTATCCCGGTACCGAGAGTCAGCAGAACAAAATTTTCAAAGCTTTTGCCAGCACCGCTTATTTTTTCTCCAAATGCTGCAACATTTGCATCATTTTCAACAATGACAGGGACATTGAATTTTCTTTCTACCTCTTTAACGATATCTATTCCCTCTAAGGCTTGCTGATTAGGAGAAACATAAACTCCTCTGATTTTTCTGTCTATCAACCCGGCCACTCCAAAACCTATCCCTATGATTTCGTTGTGAATAATCTCCTCTATTGACTCCAATACAGAATCAAAAAGCCTTTCAGACGAAGGCTTCTTTATTTTTCTGACAATTTCACCCTCCTTGGATACAAGGGCAACTTTAATGTTTGTACCTCCAATGTCAATTCCTATGGCATAATTTTTCGTCATATTAATCTTAAACAAACACAAAATTAGTTTCTTAGAAAAACATCAATAAAATATTATAATATTTATCATAAAATATTATTTCAAGTAAAACCCTTTTAAAAAAACAGTGCTTTGAACCTCTCATCCTCTCCGTTTGATTCATTGGTCATTAGTCATTTGTCATTAAGTCATAAGAAAAGTAGGCAGTAGGCAGTAAGGAGTAAAAAGTAAGGAGTGAGGAGTAAGGAGCAGGGAATCAGGAAAAAAAGTAGGAAGTAAGCAGTAGGGAGTAGGCAGTAAAAAATAACGCCATGCGCCGAGCGCCTTGCGCCATGCGATGAGTAAACGGGCTTCGTTACCGTAACCGTTTAGTTCTCAAAGAGTAAGGAGTATTGTTTTCTTACCACCAGACTGGAGATGAAACGAATTTTTTATTGACAAATATATTCTAATATAATAATATTAGAATATATTTATATAAACTTGCTGAAAGTGCTTGCTTTTCTACGGAGTAAAGGAGTTTTGAATTGAGTTCACTTCAACATAGAGCAGAACTTTTAAGGGTTTTGGCTCATCCTGTACGTTTACAGATACTTGAGGAACTTTTTAAAGGGGTAAAATGTGTAAGTGACTTCGAAGACTTTCTGGAAATAAGCCAGCCGAACATCTCTCAGCATCTTTCTTTATTGCGCCGATTTGGCATAATTGATTTTTATATGGACGGAAGATTGAGGTGCTATTTTCTTAAAGACCCAATAGTCCCTGATTTATTAAATTTGATAAAAAAGGATTACACCAAGGAACTGCCTGCACCTGCATGTTGTCCTGTAACAAAAAAAGGAGTATATCCAGGTAATAGAAATCATTAAAATCCCTGCAGGCAGTCATAAAAAAATAAGGAAAGGAGGCGCTCAATGGATATTAAATTAACAGAACTTGCAAGCTGTGCTGGTTGAGCTGCAAAATTCAGTCCGTCGGACCTGTCCCAGGTTCTGGGACAGCTGCCTGATATTACAGATCCAAATGTACTTGTAGGCACTTTGAACGCAGACGATGCCGGTGTATATAAGATTACTGATGATATTGCTGTAGTTTTTACAACGGATTTCTTCACACCAATAGTGGATGACCCTTATTGGTTCGGTGCCGTTGCTGCTGCAAATTCTCTTTCAGATATATACGCTATGGGAGGCAAGCCAGTGGCTGCATTGAATATTGCCCTATTCCCCGGTAAAGAAGACTTTTTCCAATCATTGAAGAGAATAATGCAGGGCGGTATCGATAAAATGTCCGAAGCAGGTGTATCTATTATCGGAGGACATACCATTAAGGATAACGAGCCGAAGTTCGGATTTGCCATTATTGGTCTTATACATCCCGACAAGATTTATGACAACTCAAAGGCAAAACCAGGTGATGCCTTGATACTGACTAAGAAAATAGGTACTGGAATTATCGCCACTGGACTGAAGGCAAAACTTTGTGATGAAGTAGTTATCAACGAGATGACAAACTCAATGGCAACATTAAATAAAAGGGCCAGCGAGATCATGGCTGAGGTTGGTATAAGCACTGCAACTGATATCACAGGATTTGGTCTTATCGGGCATCTATATGAAGTTGTATCATCAAGCAACTGTTACGCTCGAATCTATTCGAATCGTGTTCCGTTCTTTAAAGAGGCCGTTAAGCTTGCCGATATGGTGGTAGTACCTGGTGGGACAGTAGATAACAGCAAGAACTACAGTCCTTATGTCAGATGGGGAAAAGATGTGACCGATACTGAAAGAATATTGATGAACGACGCTCAGACTTCAGGCGGCCTGCTTATATTTGTACCTTCTGACAAAAAGGATAATCTGGTCGAAAAGTTGCAGAAAGAAAACATACTGGCCGCTCATCTTGGGGATGTTGCAGGTGAGCCTTTTGAAGACGGCAAGAGGATACATGTAGAGCGATAGATGCCAATTACATTTTATCTGTTTCTTTTATTAGTCGGTTCCTCGGTAGGTTTTCTGTCCGGACTGTTAGGCATCGGGGGCGGTATTATCATGTTTCCGATACTGTTCTATCTTCCGCCTGTTCTGGGTTTTGAAGGGATTGACGTAAAGAGCATTACTGGTCTGACTATGATACAGGGGTTTTTTGCATCTCTGTCTGCCATGCTCTTTTACAATAAACAGCGACTCGTCAACAAAACACTTGTCCTTACTCTCGGCCCCTCTCTTTTTCTTTCATCTCTAATTGGCGCATTGACATCAAAAATGATACCGGACAAACCATTGCTATTTATCTTTGCTCTTCTTGCCTTGATAGCTTCTGTAATGATGTTCCTTCCACGCAGCTATGCAAGGGACCATTTTACCGAGGATAGAGTCGATTTTAACAAGACAACAGCGATCATTATAGGTATATTCCTTGGGGTTTTTCTCGGAATGGTTGGACAGGGGGGTGCTTTTATTATTATTCCAATACTTCTTTATATATTGAAAATACCATTGAGAGTTGCCCTTGGCAGCATGCTTGCCATAGGACTCTTTTCTTCTACCGCAGGGCTGGCAGGTAAGATTGCAACCAGTCAGGTTCCTTTTTATATGGCAGTAACGCTTCTTATTGGTGCCGTTCCATCAGCACAATTAGGAGGCCTTGTTAGCAAAAAAACTAAAACACAATTCTTAAGATGGCTTCTGGCAGTAATTATAGCCGGTTCAGCAATAAAAATATGGTCTGATATTTTATAGCTTTAGAGGGTTTGATTAGTTTAAATGAACTATTTTAAAATGATTTATAAACATATAAAATATCAGCTGAAGGATTTTAGGATTGATTTATGTTTAATCAGGAAGTAACTTTTTATGCAGCCTTTGTTTTTGGATTATTATCCTTTGCCTCGCCTTGCGTCCTGCCCCTTATCCCTTCTTATCTTTCATATATAACAGGACTGTCTTTTGAAGACCTTACAGGGACAGAAGACAGAAAAAGGGTAAGGAAGATCACGGTTATCAACTCACTCTTCTTTATACTTGGATTCTCTTTTGTCTTTATCGTCTTAGGGGCATCTTCAAGTTTCCTCGGCAACATTCTATTTTACTATAAAGATGTTATTAGAATAGCAGGAGGGATATTAATCATAGTATTTGGACTTTACATTTTAGGAATTATTAAAATCGGATTTCTTGCAAGGGAAAGAAAAGCACACATTGAAGAGAAACCCGTTGGTTATTTCGGCTCCTTTCTTGTAGGAGTAACCTTTGCTGCTGGATGGACACCCTGCATAGGTCCAATACTAGGAACTATCCTTCTATATGCCTCGCAGGCAGAATCCATGAATCATGGCATACTGCTTTTAACCGTATACTCACTTGGCCTTGGTATACCCTTTTTCCTGTCCTCACTTGCGCTTAACACATTCCTCTCACGCATAAGAACAATCCAGAGATATATGAGAATAATAAACATTATAAGTGGAATTCTTCTTATAACAGTAGGCCTACTTTTTATTACAAACTACTTCCAGGTACTTTCAGGCTATCTGAATAAATGGGTTGATTACTCCGGGATATAGAATCGAATTGCATTTATGGAGCCCCTCGGCACTTAGTAGGCGGATAAAATACTTAAAAATTTATGGAGACCTGTCTGCCTCTCATATATTACCTCCCACTTCACTTTTTGTACACAACAATTTATAATACTTAAAAACATGTTACATAATATCAATGAAAACTGCTGATGCTTGTCGGTTATAATACCAATATAACCTATAAGGGTGATATTTACCATATCCAGACAGAGGATTTTGGAATAAGAAATCCTGTAATAGTTACATTTCTCTATTTAAAAGGAACAATTTTATCCTCAAAAAAAATCAGTTATGCTCATATAGCATCCAGCCCGGTTTATAAAGAGAAAGTAAGAGAGCTTATGAAAGAACAGCACAAAATCATGATAAGGGAGCTTATCTCAGGGGTATACACAGATGATAAAACCAGAGACCCTTCGGGTGAAAAAGATGAATTGCAACAGGGCGAAGAGTCACGGCAAGAGTCTGCAGCAAAAGCTCAGATTTCTAAAAGCCTCGATGACATACTTCTCGAGTATATAATAAAGAGGAAAGACTGATAGGAGCGTTATTAAAATGATACGGTTTAACAATGTAACCAAAGACTATGACAACCAGACTGCATTGAAGAACATAACTCTCTCTATTGATAAAGGTGAAATGGCTTTTATTACAGGCCCCAGCGGTTCTGGTAAAACTACTCTGCTTAAATTGATATACCTCGCTGAAACACCTGAAAATGGAAACATCTATATAGCAGGATGGGAAACGGATAAACTGGAAGAATCAAGCATACCATACCTCAGGCGCAATATAGGGGTCGTTTTCCAGGATTTCAGACTTCTTGAAAACAGAAGTGTATTCGAAAACATTGCACTTGCCCTCAGGATAAGAGGAGTAAGCGAGAAAAATGTAAAGGCAAAGGTTTATGATTCACTCAAAACAGTACACCTGCGGCACAAATCAGACAATTTTCCTAAAACTCTTTCAGGAGGAGAGCAACAGAGAGTAGTTATTGCAAGAGCTATAGTTGCCGACCCAACGGTATTGCTTGCTGACGAGCCCACAGGCAATCTCGACCCGGATACGGCATCAGGGATCATGAGAACCTTTAAAAATATAAATGCAAAGGGTACAACAGTCCTTGTTGCTACCCATAACAGGAGCCTCTTTAGGAATACGGGAAGAAGAGTATTCAGACTTGATACAGGCAGCCTTATCGGAGAGGAAATTGGATGATGAATGCACCCTATCCACTCAAACTTGCCTTTCAGAGCCTGTGCAGGGAAAAATGGATTTATCTATTATCAATACTCACCATTGCTTCAGGGCTTCTTATTATCAGCCTTGCTTTTTTTTCTGCATACAACCTTAATATTGCAACAAAAAAACTTCCTGAAAAATTCTCGATAATGTTATATCTCGATGAGAATATTCCAAAAGAAGATCTCAACGATGCGATAAACTCTCTTAAAAAGAACCGTGCAGTTTATTCAATAAGATATATTTCAAAAAAAGAGGCAATGAAAGAATTGAAAACTACGCTCAAGAACTCTAGTTACATATTTGAGGGCCTTGAGGAAAATCCTCTGCCAGATACTATTGAGTTAAAACTTAGAAAAGAGCTTGTAGGGCCAGAAACTGCAAAAAAAATTGCTGCAGAAGCCCTTAAAATTAAGGGCATAAGTGAAGTTAATTACGGTGAAAAATACCTGACTACCATTCATTATTTAAAAGTCGGCCTTAATTCGGTGGGAATGACTTTGATACTAATCCTGTCAATCGGTATCATATTTGTCTGTTACAGTACTGTAAAAATACTCTTTTACAGGAAAAAGGAGGAAATCGAAACTTTCAAACTTCTCGGTGCAACAAAGAGTTTTATCAGTGCACCGTTTATTATCGAAGGTGCTATAATTGGGACAAGTGGCGGGATTCTAAGCTTAATTGCCATTATGGCATTCAATTACATTGTCGTTCTTAAATTAAGCTTTACAATTCCGATCTTTAAGTCAATACAGTTTCCAGCCGATCTTTTTCTTTTGCTTCCAATAGTCGGATTGTTCCTCGGAATTGCAGGCGCCATTATAGCTCTCGGAAGGTTAAAATATTAATGTTTCCTTTCTTTACCCATCGCAAAGGAAAATTTTTTCTTCCCCTCATCACTATTCTGCTCTTCACTTCCTTTTCATACAGCGAACACCCAGAGGAGAAATACAGAAAAATACAGAAAAAGATACTCGAGCATAAAAATAAGATCAAAGAAGTACAGGAGCGTGAACATTCAATACTAAAAGATATCGAAGATGTAAATAAAAAGCTTGCAAAGATCGAGAAAGAACTGCGGAAACTCAAAAAAAAGTTGAGTCAAACTGAATCGGAGATTGCAGCAGTCAATGAAGAAATCGGAAAAACAAAAGTTAGCCTTGAAAAACAGAAAGACTGGATAAATAGAAAACTCAGGGTAATGCATAAATTCGGCTATTCAGGAGATACTCTAATGCTGCTTTTGAATGCCGATGATATATCACAGATGATGAGAATATGGAGATATCTCGAAAATATTACCCGCTATGAACATAAGATACTGGGCGATTATCAAAAAAATCTCAGAAATCTCGATGAAAAAAGCAAAAAATTAAATGTCCTCAAAACAGAGCTTTTAGCGAATAAAAAAGAGATAAAAACCAAAGAAAGAGCACTGGAAAAGGAAAAGAATTCCAAAAGAATAATTCTCACCGGTGTTAGATATAAGAAAGCCTCACATCAAAAAATGCTTTCAGAACTTAAAGAGGCTTCCAAGAAACTTCTTAAGATTATAAAAGAGGCTTCGAAATCCGATGCTTATGCGAAAAGCACTTTCAGGCGACTTAAGGGAAAGTTTTCATGGCCTGCAAACGGCAAAATTGCAATACCATATGGTACTCAGAAAGATCCCCATTTTAACACCCCTGTATTCAGGAACGGGATACATATCCGGTCGAATTATAAAGCAGATGTAAAATCTATTTATAAGGGTAAAGTAATTTTTGCAGAGTGGTTTAAAGGCTTTGGACAGCTTGTAATTATAAACCACGGGGGTGGTTATCACTCATTGTATGGAAATCTTTCAGAGATTTTTTCTAACGCAGGAGATATAATAAAAGAAAGCCAGGTGATAGGAAAGGTCGGCACATCGGGTATATTGAATGCTCCAGGTCTTTATTTTGAAATCAGATACAAAGGCAAACCTCTAGAGCCTACACAGTGGTTAAAAAATAAATGAAGATAATTAAGGAGGTTAGATAAAATGATAAACAAGAAAACAGCGCTTATCTGGATAATTATTCTAACAGTCGCTGTCACTGGCATTTTTATCGGCAGAATGTCTGTAACTAATGTCAGCGCTGAGGGAGAAGCTTATGAGGAACTAAGAACTTTTACAGAAGTTATGACCATGGTCAAAAAACATTACGTTGAAGATGTAAACTCCAAGGATCTTGTGTACGGGGCTATAAAAGGAATGTTGAGTTCTTTAGATCCTCATTCAAATTTTTTGACTCCGGATGGTTTTAAAGAGATGCAGGTAGATACGAAAGGAGAATTCGGCGGCCTAGGTATTCAGATAGGAATAAAAGACGGAACACTTACAGTCATAGCCCCTATTGAGGATACTCCGGCATACAGAGCAGGGATAATGGCAGGGGATAAGATAATCAAGATAGAGAATGAACTTACCAAAGATATGACACTTTACGAGGCTGTAACCAAGATGAGAGGTAAGCCAAAGACATCTATAACCATAAGCATACTCAGGGAAGGATGGAAGACAACAAAAGATTTTACGATAATCAGAGATATCATAAAGATAAAAAGCGTTAAATCAAAAGTAATTGAAGACAATATAGGTTACATTAAGATAAGTCAGTTTCAGGAGAAGACAGCCTCCGACCTTTCTGATTCTCTTAAAAAACTCGTCAAAAATGAGATAAATTCTCTGATACTTGATCTCAGAAACAATCCGGGCGGGCTCTTGACCAGTGCAATTGACGTTTCAGATGAGTTCCTGCCAAAAGGCAAACTCGTTGTATATACAAAAAACAGGGCAGGCGAGAGGACAGAATTCTTTACGAAAAAAAGCCATGATTTCAACCTGCCAATGGTTGTGCTTGTAAATCAGGGCAGTGCAAGTGCATCTGAGATTGTTGCAGGGTCATTTAAAGACCTGAACCGTGCAATAATTATAGGAACAGAGACATTTGGCAAAGGCTCTGTCCAGACGGTTATTCCGCTGAGCGACGGGTCAGGCCTCAGACTGACTACTGCAAAATATTATACACCTAAAGGCAAATCTATTCAGAATACAGGAATAACACCGGATATATCCGTGAAACTCAGAACTACTGAAGGAGTCACCCGGCATCCTGTAATCAGGGAAAAAGACCTTAAAAGACATCTTGAAAATGAACAGATTGATAAAATGCCAAAAGAGCATGAGACAGCTCCAATTATTGTTGATGAAAAAGATGATATACAGCTCCAGCGTGCGATAGATATTCTCAAAACCTGGAATGTTTTCAAGAAACTCCCGAAGGCATCGTAAAACAGTAAGGAATAAAAAGCAGGGTGCAGGGAGCAAGGGGCAAAGAAAAAGGAATAAGAAGTAAGCAGTAATAAGAACGCCATGCGCCGAGCGCCATGCGATGAGTAAACGGGTGTCGTTACCGTAACCGTTAGACGTAACTTTTAGTTCTCAAAGAGCAGGAAGTAAAAAAACGCTATGCGCAAAGCGCTCTGCGCAAGGCGAAAAACGTAGGCGGTAAACCCTGTTAGAAGACCTTCGCCCTTCTAACAGGCAGGCTCACATGGGGCATTAAATCCCATTAGAGATTTTTCTCTAAAAGGGATAAACCCCGTGTTCGCTAAAAAGGAAATTATTTTATCCCCGCTGTAAGCCCCGAAAGACCTCTGGTCGCTTACGGGGCAGGCAGCGGGGCTTTCTAACAGGGTAAATGCATGGCACGGATAATTTTTGATATTGAAACAGTCGGTAAAAATTTTGATACCCTCGACAAGCCTGTTCAGGAATATTTACTCAAACGGGCAGTTTCCGAAGATGATAAAAAGGAAGTAAAAGAAAGTCTTTCACTATACCCTTTGACAGGAGAGATCGCAACTATCGGGATGCTCGACCCGGATAAAGGGAAAGGGGTTGTCTTTTTCCAGAATAACAGCGATCCAATACTGCCCTTTGAAGAAGACGGGTTTAAATACGAATCAGGTATAGAAAAAGAGATAATACAGAAATTTTGGGATGAGATAAAAAAATACCAGCAGTTTATAACATTCAACGGAAGGGGCTTCGACTGCCCTTTCATAATGGTACGGTCTGCTGTCAATAAAATAAAACCCCTGAGAAATCTTCTTCCGAACAGATATGGAGACACCCATATCGATCTGTTGGACCAGCTCACGTTCTTCGGTGCCTCACGCAGAAAATTCAGCCTGGATATGTGGTGCAGGGTATTCAATATAAAAAGCCCAAAAGAAGGCGGTATTACAGGCTCTGACGTGAAAGACCTTTACAGGGAAGGCAGATATATTGATATCGCAAGATACTGTGCAGGAGATTTAAAAGCAACTGCTGAATTACTTTCTGTATGGGAAAATTTTATCAGGTTTTCGAACAAGTCAGGTGTATAATCTAAAAATTTCTATCCTCCCCTGTCATGTTTAAAATATTCGAAATCCTTCATCAATCCTAACCCCCGCTTGATCTGCATTAGGGCGCAAAGAATCAAGAAGGCTTATGATTCAAGCGTCTGTTAGTACTATTGGGCGTTTATTCTGACGACAACTGTTTTTTGCCCGTGATCATTGCTTTAATCAGGTTCTCCCGGTGAATTGAACTGGAAATAAGTATGCCAACAATATGCACAAAGACAAGAAAGAGAGTGAAATTTGCGAAAAATTCATGAATTTCTTCCCAAAACTCATCTTCATTATCATTATCGTTTTTATCATGCACCCTTTCACCTTCGTCAGCAATTGCAACGGAAACAGCATGCATATCTTCTACTGCCAAAGGGCCCTTTCCTTTTTTACCGTATGCCTCGAGACCACTCCAAGTTGTAAATATTAAAAATAATAACAACATTACTATCATCCATCCGCCCAGTGGATTATGGCCGATGTAATGTTTAGGGTTTGCACCAATGTAAGACAAAAGGTAATCAATTGTGGTTTTTGGGCTGTAAACAAAATCAGTAAACCTAGCGTATTTAGTCCCAATAAAACCCCATACGATACGAAACATAATTAAGCACAAGACGGCATATCCAGTATAGATATGAAGACCGTTCTCTTCTTAACCACTAAGATAAGAGACAAAGAAACAAAAAACTAATGACCAATGGAATAAGCGAACAGCAATATCCCATACTTTAACTGTTCTAACAGCCATCTTGCGATCCTTCATTGTCTCCACCATTTAAATACCGGTGCATTTTCCACTTCCTGGCTGATCTTATGTTAAAAACTAATACTGCCACTATAACAATGAAGCAATAGGATCAGTCCTGGTTTAAACAAGTCAAGGGCTGCCACCTAATTTCCGTTCAACGGCTTATTCAATAGAAAAGTATACCGCCTTTTCATACTACCTTTTTAAGGAGTATAAATTTCTGATACCAGTGTTTTGAACCGGTCGGGTTTTTCGAATAAAACGCAGATCAGGATAATTGCAGTAACAGGAATAGGGATTACGATATCAATAATAGCGAAAATAATTAAATAAATTAAGATTTTTGTTCTTGTTTTCATTTAATCTTTAAACATTTTGTGAACATTATTCTTTCTTCTAACACCGGAGATTAGCTGCTTGGCGCGCTTGTCTGCCCGCCCTGGCACGAAGTCTTGATCGCACCAGTCTTTGCACTTAAGGGCAGATATTCAAGTTGCCATGTCAGCTACAGCGACTTGTTAGATGACATTTTATGTAGCACTGCAGCAATAACTAGACCTTCAACAAGCGAGCCTAGTAAAAGAATTGCAAGTTCAAGTAGATTTAAAATAAGCGGTACACCAAGAAGGGTGTTATAGATGAACCATTCCTGGAAGAGCCAATACATAAGCCAAATGACCAAACCCCAAAATAATCCTTTTGTTTTCCATGAGCTTCCTGGCAAAGCTGAGTAAAACGTGTTGAATAATATTCCATGAATTCCACTCAGTAATACCAAGCCGGCAACAGATATTGGTATGTTTCTTTGGCTGGTAATTTCAATAAATAATTCGCTCTGAATCTTGGGGTCATAAAGTATTTTTGTTATCGGAGGGCTTGAGAATATAGCGCCCATGATCCCATTGCCGACAAGTCCACCAACGATTCCTGAGATCACCGCTTTTATTGTTTTCATTTTTTTGTCATCTGACTTATTGCTTACCTATGCGTGCCTGAAAGAGAATGGCGAACAATATAACAATTTATTATAAGTGACCGTTATAATGCCTTTCTGAAGTAGAAAGCAATACCTGAAAAATACCATAATTTTTATAGAAGATGGTTAAGATATTATCTGGATTTCTATCAGAAATACCTTTTATCTTCATCCGCAAAAGTCTGCCTCACATCTCCCCGAAATTTTCTGTGTATCTATCAATAAAATCTTCATATTTATAGTGATGCTCCTGAGTGCCGTATCTCTCAATGGCATATGTTGCTGCAACCGCTCCTATCCTGGCAGCGGTTTCCATATCCCTGCCCATAGCAATACCTTTAAGCAGTCCGGCTCTATATGCGTCACCTGCGCCTGTAGGGTCAACAATATTATCAACTTTTGCAGAGGGCACATTAATATATGTCTTAGCGTTGTTTATAAGAGAACCTTTTTCTCCGAAGGTAGTTATGATAGATTTTGTCAGTCTTAGAAGTCCTTTTTTATCCATCCCGGTAATTTTCATGACCAATTCCAGTTCGTAATCATTTGATATAAGCAAGAAAGAGCCATCGATCCACTCCCTTAGATTTGTACTGTTCCATAATGAGAGAGACTGTCCGGGATCACAGATATAGGGGATGCCTTTATCCTTACACATCTCTGAATAAGAAATCATATCCTTAAGGTTCCCAGGAGCAATCAGGACAACAGAGTCATCAGGATTTGAATTATCAAGTCTGTATTCGGACTGATATTTCATCGCACCCGTATTGAATCCTGTTATCTGGTTATCAGACTTGTCTGTCGTGATATATGCACCGGCTGTAAATTCTTCTTCTATGATTTTTATCCCTTCAACAGAAATATTGTTCCTTTTAAGCCATTCGAAGTAGTTCCCGTAATCCTTGCCTATTGTCGCCATAATAACCGGCTTCTCTTTCAAAAGACCAAGTGAATAGGCGATATTACCGGCGGTACCGCCGAATTTCTCTGACATCCCGTTGACTATAAAGCATACATTCAGGATATGTATCTTATCCGGCAAAATGTAATCTGAGAATTTCCCAGGAAAGTCCATAATTCTGTCGTATGCCATTGAGCCGGATATGTAAATATTCATATCATTTGTTATCCTTTTTCATTTTTTTTAAGGAATATTAACACCTTTTCTGCTATTTTTCTGTTAAAACCTTTCAAGGCAGAGATCTCGTCTACTGTAGCATGTTTTACAGCCTCTATACTACTAAAATGCCTGAGTAATTCAAACCTTCTCTTTTTACCTATGCCGGGAATCTTCTCCAAAGAAGATTCAAAGACCCTTTTTGACCTCAGCTTTCTATGATAGCTTATCGCAAAACGGTGAGCCTCATCTCTTATTCTTTTAAGAAGTAATGATGACGCTCTTCTGTCTTCGATGGTAACAGGATATTTTTCATTTGTCAGGAATACCCTGTCAGGATCTTTTGCGATAGCGATTATCTCTTTATTGGTTATCCTGTTTTCTCTGAAAACCTCCAGAGCTGATTCAAGTTGACCCTTGCCACCATCGATTATTATAAGGTCAGGCATGTCTTTCCGGAGGTTTTTAATTACCCTCCTTACCATCTCCTTTATCATTGAATAATCATCAGGTCCCTTAACAGTTTCCATCTTAATATGGCGGTATTTCTCCTTTCTGAAATCTCCATCCGACCAGTACACAAATGATCCAACAGCTTCCCTGCCCAATATATTAGAAATATCGAATGCACCGATATCTTTAGGAATTTTATGCAGATTCAGTTTGGCGGTTATCTCCTTCATCATAGTCTTCCTGTCTGAATCTGCTTCGCCTTTAAACAATATCCTTGCGTTTTCCTCTGCCATTTCAACAAGCTTCCGCTTAATCCCTTTCTTCGGAACAGAAATCTTTACCCTGTTAGAAAAGCGGTGTTTTTTTCTAACAGGGATTACTTTCGTATCTTTTTTCCCGCTCAGCCATGACGATAAAATCATTGAATCCTCAGGGATGTGCGAGCATAATAACTCCGGCGGGGGTATAATCTCTTTTTCATAGAACTGCCCGATGAAATTCTTCATCAGATATCCATCAGTTTCTCCAGATATATCTCTCAGACGAAAATCCTTGGAACCTATCATTATGCCGTTTCTTGAGAAGAATATTTTAAAAATTACGATATTCTCTTTTCTGAAAAGACCAATAACATCAACATCACCGAGTCCTGGGGCAACAGCCTTCTGTGATTCAGCTATCTTTTTTATCGCCTTTATTCGGTCTCTTAGAAGGGCCGCCTCCTCGTACCTCATTTCCTCGGAAAGTCTCCCCATCCTTTTTTCAAGTGAGTCCAAGAGCCTCCTGTTTTTACCTTCCAGCATGAGTTTCAACTCGTTAATAATGCCTAAATACTCATTACGATTAACAAGCCCTGCGCACGGTGCAGAACATTTCTTTATCTGGTAATCAATGCAAGGCCTCATCTGTTTTTTAAATGAATATTTACAGGTAGGTATATGAAAAATATTCCTTATAAATGAGAGTGTTTCCCACATCGGACCTGATGGGACATAAGGACCGAAATATTTTGCTCCATCCTTTTGTATCCTTCTGACAACCTGAATACGAGGCCACCTCTCGTTAACGGTAAGTTTTAAATAGGGGTAATTCTTGTCATCCCTTAGAATAATATTGTATCTGGGTTTGTACTGTTTTATCAGGTTAGCCTCAAGCACGAGTGCCTCGAGTTCATTATCTGTAACCGTATATTCGAAATCACTTATACCTCTGACCATTGCAGTCTTTCTTAAATCAAGGCCAGAAGACTTCTGGAAATAGCTCCTGAGACGGGCTTTCAGCTCTTTTGCCTTTCCGACGTAAAGAATTCTATTCTTCCTGTCCTTAAAAACATAAACACCGGGTCTTTCAGGAACGGTTGATAACTTTTCCTGCATTACGTGAAGTTTCTTCATTTATTGTAATTATTGATGATTAGAACTTATTCCTGAACCTGCCAGGAACAGGTTTGATGTCTGGTATTTTATTATTGGGTATTTCTTATTTTGCTGCCTTAAGCCTAAGTATCTCCTGCCTTATCTCTGCTGCGTCAGGTGCATTCGGGGCAAGCTCAAGATATTTCTCGAATTCCTTTGCCGCCTCTTCATTTTTTCTAAGGTCATATGCCAGGACTACGGCCAGGTTCCTGTGCCCGTAAACATGATTAGGGTTAAATTCAAGTGCTTTTCTGTATTCTTCCATAGCCCTTTCAGACCCTCCAATACGTCTGTAACATGTCCCCATATCAATTCTTACGTCAACATTCTTAGGGTCAATATCAAGTGCTTTCTGATATGCATTTATCGCCTCATTAAAACGTGATGTGTCCATAAGTTTGTTCCCGAGCTTTATCCAGGCATTAACATTATCAGGTTCCTTTTTTACAATTTCTTCAAGAAGCCTCACATCATCCTGTGTCTGAATAGGACCTGTTGGAAACTGATATTGAGACTTTGGTTCCTCTTTTTGCTGGCATCCGGCAAAGACCAAAATCAACAATACAATAACAATTCTTTTCACTATCTTACCCCATTTTAAATAGTCTCCTTAATTCTAACAAAATATAAAGATCTTTTAAACAGAATAGCATCAAGGCAACTACTGTCAGAAAATACATTACTTGTTGACAATTTTTGTCAGTAATGAAAGTAACATACTGTTACATTTGTTACATATGAATTTGGAACTAAAAGGTTTTGAGGCTTGAAAAACCTGCATAATTAAACAAAATATGTAAATTTTTAAATTATGCTTGATTAGGCATTATTTTTGCATTATAATTTTTAAAATGTGACCTTAGGAGACAGATTTGAAGAGCACAAAAAAGAAAATAAAGGTTATAGAGACCAACGGTATATTCAGAGTATCTGCCGACTTTGGAGATGGCTTTCAGTTAGTCCCCGCTCCTGAAGGTAATCTAAGGCTCGCATTCTGGGATGAACATCGTTTAAAGGTATTTCTCAAGAACTACGGTTTTTATCCCATAATAAGTCATAACAACTAATTTGTCTACTCAAGCCGGCCGTCCCCCCAATCCCCCAAAAAAAAGGCCGGCTTTCCCCTCCTTTCAAGAGATAACATTTAAAATTTCAAGTTGGTTAATATAAATTAAGGATAGGACGGGCAGGTGTATTTACTCAAATCTTCTTTGTAAATCCGGCTTTTATTATTCTTCTAAAAAGCTCCCGATTTTTTTCAGCCTCTTATATCTCTCTTCTATCAGTTTACCTGGCGTTTTTGTCTTGAGTTCATCAAGGGCCTTAAGAATATTATCAGTTATATTTTTTGCTGTATTTTCAACATCTGTATGCGCTCCACCGAGAGACTCTGGTATTATATTGTCGATTATTTTATATCGCAACAGATCCTGGGCTGTCAGTTTTAATGCTTCTGCAGCCCTTGAGAAATCCTCGGAATTTATTTCTCCATTCTTTTTCCAGAGAATTGCCGCACATCCTTCCGGTGATATAACAGAGTAAATTGAATGTTCAAGCATGTACAGTCTGTCTGAAACACTCAAAGTAAGAGCCCCTCCGCTTCCCCCTTCACCTATCACTATAGAAATTATAGGAACCCTCAGTCTTGACATGGTCATTAAATTAGCAGCAATTGCTTCTGCCTGTCCCCTTTCCTCTGCACCAACTCCCGGATAAGCACCTGGAGTATCTATCAATGTTATAACCGGCCTCTTGAATCTCTCGGCAAGTTCCATCAGTCTTAATGCCTTTCTGTAACCTTCTGGATGCGGCTGTCCGAAATTGCGCCTTATCCTCTCTTTTGTTCCCCGTCCTTTCTGATGTCCTATTATCACGACAGGATTGTTTTTTATCCTTGCAATTCCACCAACAATAGCCTTATCGTCAGAAAATCTCCTGTCTCCATGCAATTCAACAAATTCTTCTGCCATTATGTTTATGTAATCAAGACTATAGGGCCTGTCCGGATGTCGAGCTAACATTGTTTTCTGCCAAGGGCTGAGCTTTAAAAAAATTTCTGTACGCAGTTCTTTTGCTTTTTTCTCGAGTTTCTTAATCTCATCTGATATATCTAAGTTCTTACCATTAGAGATTCGCCTTAATTCCTCTATCTTTAACTCGAGATCCTCAATCGGCTTTTCAAAATCAAGGTAGTACTTTATCATGAGAAAGTCACCGCACCTTTGCCAATCATATCTTCTAAAGTATTTATCATTACAGTATCAGGTCTTACATTAAGTCCTGTTGCAATCAATGTCTGAGATCTATCGAGCTCTATCCTCAGATAAAGCTGGCAGTCTCCTGGATATTTATCTACAAGAGATCTGATATTCTGTAGACTTCCCATATGAGATTCGGGGTCTTTAATACAAATCTCAATTCGTTTAAGGTTATTTCTCAATGTATCTTCAATTCTTGAAACATCTCTTGCCTTTACTTTAATGCCTTTTTCATCCTTATCAATACTCCCCTTCACCAGGATAAGAGCGTCCTTTTTTAAAATATCAATGCTGTTTCTGTATAATTCTGAAAAAATTATTACTTCAACGTATCCTTCATCATCCTCAACCGTTATGTAAGCCATCATTTCACCGGTAGATTTAACATATTTCCTTCTTAAACTTCTCAATACGCCTCCTATTATGACTTCTTCCCTGTCCAAAGCATTTTCAATTTCAGAGGTCTTTTTTGCTCTCATTCTTTCAAGCAGCATATTATACTTTTTTAAAGGATGACCTGTTATATAAAATCCGAGTGCCTCTTTCTCATTTTTCAACAATTCAGCCTCATCCCACTCTTTTGCAACAGCTGCTTCCTCATCAGTCACATCAGAAAAAATATTCTGTTGCCCGTGATTTTTCAGCCTGCTCCATGTATCATTAAAAATTTCTGAGACAGTACTCATTGCAGATGCCCTTGTGCCAATTGAATCAAATGCCCCTGCCTTTACAAGACTCTCGACTACCTTCCTGTTCACCTTTCGTGCATCAACTCTTTCGGTAAGATCAGACACAGAAGTAAAAGGTCCCCCATCTTCTCTAGCCTCTATAATAGATTCAATTGCAGCACCGCCGACCCCTTTTACTGCCTCAAGTCCAAATCTGATCGAGTTGCCTGTTACCATGAATTCCCTGCCTGAGAGATTTATATCAGGGGGCAGTATATCTATCTTCAGATTTCGGCATTCATTTATGGATTTAATAACCTTATCTGTATCATTCATATCTGAGCTTAGTGTTGCAGCCATAAACTCTACAGGATAATGAGCCTTCAGATATGCAGTCTGGTAAGCAACATATGCATAAGCAGCAGAATGAGATTTGTTAAATCCGTATTCTGCAAAAAACCCCATAAGATCAAAAATCCTTATTGCCTTCTTTTCAGGTATACCGTTTTTTGTAGCACCATTTATAAAATTCTCCTTCTGTTTTTCCATTGTCTGTATATTCTTTTTGCCCATCGCCTTTCTGAGAATATCTGCCTGGCCAAGTGAGAAATTGGCAAGTTTGTTGGCTATCCTCATTACCTGCTCCTGGTAGAGAATAACCCCATACGTTTCATCGAGTATCTCTTTCAACTGTGGAAGTTCGTATTTAACAGGGATCTTGCCTTTTTTCCTTTTTATAAAATCGTCTATCATGCCGCTCCCTATAGGTCCAGGCCTGTAAAGCGCAACAAGTGCAATCAAATCTTCGAACCTGTTTGGAGACATCTTGACAAGAATCTCCTTCATGCCAGCGCTTTCAAGCTGAAAAATTCCTGTGGTTTGACCTGAACTGAGAAGCCTGTATGTCTTTTCGTCAGTTAGCGAGATATCCTTTAATAAAACATCTTCCCCACCCTGTTTAATGTGATCTATGGTCTTCTGAATTACTGTAAGGGTTTTCAGCCCTAGAAAGTCAAACTTCAAAAGACCAATGCTATCAGTAGATCCCATATCGAATTGTGTCATAATGCTATCATCTGAGGTACTCTTGTAAAGAGGGGTGTATTCGGTAAGCGGAACCGGGGAAATAACTACTCCGGCAGCATGTGTCGATGCATGTCTGCTGAGGCCTTCAAGCCGCATTGCAATGTTAAGCAGTTCCATGACCTGAGCCTTTGTATCATACAACTCTTTCAACTGGGGCTCTGCATTCATTGCTGCCTCGATTGTAATCTTGGGCGTATTCGGGACAAGCTTCGCTATTCTGTCAACTTCAGCATAGGGCATATCCATTGCACGTCCAACGTCTCTTATGGCAGCCTTAGCTGCCATGGTACCAAAGGTTATAATCTGGGCTACATAATCCTTACCGTATTTTTTCGAGACATAGGATATTACTTCTGATCTCCTCTCCTGACAGAAATCAACATCTATATCAGGCATCCCTATCCGCTCAGGATTAAGGAATCTCTCAAAGAGCAGATTGTATTTGATAGGATCTATCTCGGTTATGCCAATAGCGTATGAAACAAGACTCCCTGCTGCAGAGCCTCTGCCAGGTCCGACAGGTATACCTTTACTTCTTGCATGCCTTATAAAATCCCATACAATCAGAAAATAAGAGGAGTAATCCATTTTTTTGATTATATTGAGTTCGCTTTGCAATCTCTCCCTGTATACCTCGTTAATGTCATCTCCTAACTTTTTTCTGAGACCTTCATATGCGAGTCTTGAAATGAAAACATCAGTACTTTCTTCTCCTTCGATTTCAAATCGTGGTAAAAGACTGGCACCGAGATTAAATTCAACATTGCATCGTTCTGCTATCGCCCTTGTATTCATAATTGCTTCAGGTATGTCCTTAAACGCCTCTTTCATTTCCAAAGGAGATTTGAAATAAAATTCATCTGAACCAAATTTCATACGGTTTTTATCTTTAAGAGTCTTTCCCGTCTGAATACAGAGGAGTACATCATGAGCCTTTGCATCCTCCCTTTTAAGATAATGGCAGTCATTTGTGGCCACTATACCAATATCAAGCTCTCTTGCAAGCCCTATCAATTTTTTGTTTGCTTCTATCTGTTCATGTAATCCATTTTCCTGTATCTCGATATAATAATTTTCAGGACCTAATATGTTCCTGTATTCTAAAGCCCTTTTCCTGGCCTTATCTAAAAGCCCCCTCTTAAGATAATAAGGAATTTCTCCTTTAAGACATGCTGAAAGACCTATAAGCCCGCTTCTATGCTGTTCAAGGAGTTCCCTGTCAATTCTCGGTCTGTAATAAAATCCCTCCAAATATGCCTTTGTAACAAGTGAAACAAGGTTTTTGTATCCCGCATTGTCTCTTGCCAGGAGTATTAAATGGAAAGATGCCCCGTCATTTTCTAAATTCCCTTTATCAAAGCGGCTTCCCGGTGCAACATAGACTTCACAGCCTATTATAGGTCTTATACCAGCCTTTGAAACCTGCCTGTAAAACTTGACGGCGCCAAAAAGATTTCCGTGGTCGGTAATAGCAAGTGCGGGCATTTTATATTCCTTTGCCTTCGCGATCAACTCATTTATTCTTATCGCCCCGTCCAGTAGACTGTATTCAGTATGCAGGTGGAGGGATACATAATCCGAATGTGAGTGCATACAGAAATATTAACTTATGGGAAGTTTCAAGTCAATCAAACTAACAGACTCCTAATGTTTCAGTTTAATCAGGAATAAACGTACATCCCTTCTTGTAATAAATTATGATTTGATATAATAAACATCGTATGTTATAAGTTGAATTATGAGAATTAATGAGCATATCCCGTTTCCTTTCCTCAAGGCTAAATTGAACTTGAAGTACATTAGTATTAATACTTTTTAGTGCTTTTATTTATAAAGAATTATAGAATATAAACATGGACAAGAGAAAACATAAGAGATTCATAGTAGAAAATATGGATATACATGCCAAAACACTTTTAACAACCGAGATAGAGCTCCTTGATATAAGCCTTGGGGGTGCATGTATAAAGTCATCAAAAAGTCTGAATATTGGTGGTAATTATCTAATAAAGCTTCAAAATGAAAACATAATCATCCCGATCAAGTGTACAGTTGTATGGGAGAAATTAAGCGGGAGTCTGTATAACGATGGAGGAGATTTTATTCCTATGTACACAGCCGGGCTTAAATTTAAGGATGTTTCTATAGAAAGGCTGGAAGATTTGAAGGATTTTATCGGTAGATTTGACTATCCGGAAGAAAAAAAGATAAGCGATGAAAAAAGATTAAGCGGCCTTAGATTTAAAATTATTACTAGAGAAAAAGTAAGCCTGAAATATCAAAATACAAACATCGTCAAGGAGATAAGCCTTGGAGGTATACTCGTAGAAACTAATTATGAGATCCCCGCAGAAAGCAAGTTGCCTATGGAACTCTCCATACCCGGGGAGGATCACCCGATAAAGTTTTATGGCAGGGTTGCCTTTTGCACCGATGTGACATATAAAGAGCCAAAAAGTTTTAATATCGGAATTGAGTTTTTGGACATGAAAGAAGATGACAAGTCAATCCTGAGTAAGTTTATCCAATTTCTCTCCGAGATATAGAAAATACTTTTCAATTAATAAAAGTCCCCTGGATCTCATAAAACCCAACACTAAAGAAATACACCTTACACTAAAATCGATAATTTAAAAGAATGTTCTTTTTGATAGGGAGTTTATAAACCGTACTTTTTCATTTTATTGAAGAGGCTCTTCCTGCTTATTCCGAGGGATTTGGCCACTTTCTGCCTCTGCCACCGCGATTTAATAAGTGCCTCCTGAATTAGCTTTTTCTCTTCATTCTCTTTAATACTGTTGACTTTTTCTTTTACATTTATACTGGCAGGCGAATAGGCCATGCTATTTTCGGATAAAAGTCCAAGCATTGTATCTCCTCTAATAATATTGCCTTCCTCAAGTATCATTGTCCCCTGAATAAGATTCTCCATCTCCCTAACATTGCCCTGCCATGGATATGTTAATAAAAATTTCATTGCCTTATTGTCAAAACCCTCCATATTCTTTCCTATGTCTTTAGAATATTTTTTTAGGAACTTCTCAGACAGTGCAGGGATATCCTCTATCCTTTCTCTTAAAGGCGGTATGTGTATCTCAAAAACCCTTATCCTGTACAAAAGGTCCTCTCTGAACCTCTTGTGCTTAACTTCGTTATCAATATTTTTATTGGTTGCTGAGATTACCCTGACATCAACCTTTATGGGCTTTGTACCTCCAAGCCTCTCTATCTCTTTTTCCTGAAGAACCCTGAGGAGCTTAGCCTGAAGTCCCAGTGATATATCCCCTATTTCATCCAGCAGAATAGTACCTCCATTAGCCCTTTCGAATTTCCCTATATGTGGTTTTACAGCACCTGTGAATGCTCCCTTTTCATAGCCAAATAACTCTGCCTCAAGCAGGGTCTCGGGTATTGCAGCACAATTGATGCTAATAAAAGGGCCTTCTTTTCTGTTACTTATCTTATGAATTGTTTTTGCAAAAAGTTCTTTCCCGGAACCGCTTTCGCCTAATATAAGTACGGTTACATCTGTCCTGCTAACTCTTTTGGAAAGTTCCACAGCCTTCACCATTCCAGGGCTTCTTGCAATAATCTCTTCTACTGAAATATTTTCTATTGCCTGCTGTCTTAACTCTTCGATCTCCTGTTCAAGTTCGTATTTATCGAGTGCCCTGCTTATAACCGTTCTAACTATCTCTATATCAATCGGCTTTGTAAAGAAATCATAAGCGCCTTCTTTTATTGCCTTTAGAGCAAACTCTTTTGAACTATATGCTGTTATCATTATGACGGGCATTCGGTACCCCTTTGTCCTTATACTCTCAAGAACTTCAAGGCCGCTCATCCCCGGCATTCTTTCATCAAGCAATACAAGGCTGTAATCCTTTGCTGGAATTAATTCAAGCGCTTCTTTCCCGCTAGAAGTTATATCATAATCATGACCTTCCTTTTTTATAAACTCTCCCATAAAAAACTGGATTCCGGGGTCATCATCAACAATCAATATTCTATGCATAAGCACCTCCCAGCAGTATTATAGAGAATTTTGTATTTTTTTCTGAAGACTCAACATTGATCTGCCCGCCTGTATTGCTGATAATATCAGCTGCTATCTTCAATCCCATCCCATGGCCATTTGCCTTGGTAGTGAATCCTTCTTCAAAAATCCTGTTTACAATATCCTTATCAATAACTGAAGAGCTGATAACCTCAATAACAGCCTTATTTTTATCATTCTTTGACCTGATAATTATCTCTCCATCTTTATCAGCAGATTCAAAGGCATTAAGTATCACATTATAAAAAGCCTGGCTTAATCTCTCATCTATGTTGTAGATCTCAATGGTCTCGTCGTACTCTTCTATCACTCTTAAATTCTTCATCTTTTCTTTCTGACTGCACAGCAGTACTATCCTGTGAAGCATCTCTTTTATACTAACCGTCTCTATCTTTTCCTTTGCAAGAAGATTGTCAACAACACGGTTCAGCCTGTCTATTTCTTTCATGACCTCTTCTATGTATATCTTCTTCGTATCCTGTTCACTCATATCCTCGTATATCATTTGAGTAATGCCTTTCATCGCTGCCAAAGGGTTCCTCACTTCATGTGCCATTTCCCTCACCAGCGTGCCGATACTTGCAAGACGTTCAGCATGTTTCATCTTTTCACGAATCTGCTTAATCCCTGTATTATCCTTTAGACTGAAAACCGCTCCTTCGACCCCGGTGCTAACGGTTATCGGAGAGACTGAGTAACCTATTACTTTTTCCCTGCCGTTAACCTTATAAATTATATCACCTGATTCTACCTTGTTTTTAAAAACCTTTTCTATAACTACGTCTATTTCCCCTATTTTATCTTTTAAATTTCTGCCGATAAAATCTTTCTGTGTGCATTCTAAAATATTGCATGCTTGTCTATTAGCCATTTTTATCGTCGCTTTTTTATCTATCGTAATTATTCCGCCTGAAATATTCTCAAGAATCGTAAAATATTGTCTGAAGGAGGAAGCCATCTTTGTAAAATCTTTTCCGAGCAAACTGAATTCATCGATATTCCCAGTTCCTTCCCTGAGGAGTTTTTTTACAGGCCTCAATATGGAATATGCAACGACAATACCTGCAAACAAAGCCCCCGCTGCCGTTACTAAAGTCCAGATAATTGCAAAATTATAGATAGATGTCAATTCCTCTTTACTTACTGTATGATATCTCAAAGCCGAATTCATTTTTTCAAGAAGTACAAAAGAAGGGCCGAATGCAAATATTGTAAAAAACAGGGGTAGTATGATGAAAAAACTCATATAGAACTTTTTCTTTAAAAAAAGTCCTATTATCTTCTCATAACATTTATCATATCCCATATCGGAAGAAATATAGCAAGCGCTAAAAATAAAATTACACCGCCAATTAAAATTAGTAAAATCGGTTCAATTGTGGTGGATAAATTTCTTATCGAATATTCCACCTCAAGATCATAATAGTCAGAGACCTTGTTGAGCATTTCATCCAGAGCACCTGTTTCTTCGCCCACCGCAACCATCTGAACAACCATCGGCGGGAAAACTCCCGTCGTGACCATTGGTTTGGCAATTCCTCTCCCCTCACGAACGTTTTCCTTAATTATCTCAACAGCCCTTTCTATTATTACATTCCCGATAGTGCCTGACAATATATCGAGGGTTTTTAACATCGGGATACCGCTTCTGTAAAGTGTTGCAAATATTCTTGCAAATCTTGACATCAAAGACTTCTCAACAACTGTGCCTATCAATGGTATCCATAACTGGAATTTATCCCAATACCATCTGCCTGAGGGAGTTCTAATATAAACCTTAAATCCCAAATATAGTGCTACAACAAACGCTACTATCAGAGGCCAGAATTTTAATATAAATTTATTAATAAAGATAAGCGCTCTTGTTGGCCAAGGCAGAGCAACTTTAGAGGTAGCATACATTTTAGCAAACTCGGGTACAACTAAAGTTGTTAGTATAATGAATGCTATAACTATAGCAGCAACTACTATTTTAGGATATCTGGTAGCGGTTTTTATTCTTGCCCGTGTCTCGGCTTCATGTTCAAGCAGGGCTGCAATTTTTTCGAGCATATCATCGAGGACACCTGCTTCTTCACCTACCTTGATCATGCTGATGTATAGCGGCGAAAAAAGTTTTGGAAATCTCGACAGTGCCTCTGAAAATGAACTGCCTCCTTCAACGTCTTTTCTTATTGCTATTATCGCTTCCTTAAGCTTTGTGCTTTTTGTCTGCTCTGAAAGAGTATCAAGGCTTCTTACAAAAGAGACGCCTGAAGCTACGAGTGTGGACAACTGACGGCTGAATACAATCAGGTCTTCTGGCTTAACTCTTCCAAATATCTGAAATGAGTATGAAACCTGTTTTTTAACCTCATCGATTTTTACAGGTATATAACCCTTGGAAAAAAGCTGTTCAGCAACAGCTTCGTTATTCAGTCCTTCAATAAAGCCTGTTATAACTTCACCCTTATTATTTCTGGCTCTATAACTATAACTTGGCACAGATTATTCAGTCTCCTGTGTAACCCTTATTACCTCATCTATAGTTGTCAGACCCTTTGTGGCTTTTAATAGACCCTCTTCTCTCATAGTCATGAACCCTTCCCTGACGGCATAATTCCTTATCTCACTTGCAGTGGCCTTCTGAATAATAAGTCCCTTAATCCCTTCAGTAATCAAAAGAAGCTCGAATAATCCTTCCCTGCCGATATAGCCGGTAAACCTGCAATCATTGCATCCAGTTCCTTTAACAAGCCTGAACTCGCCTTTGAGACCGATTTCTGACAGTATTTCAGGGGCATCGGAATATTTCTCAGCACAATGAGGACATACCTTTCGAATAAGTTTCTGTGCAACAATACCTACCAGTGATGATGTTATCAGAAAGGGTTCCACTCCCATATCAATGAGACGGGCAATAGCTCCGACAGCATCATTAGTATGAAGGGTGCTAAAGACCAAATGACCTGTAAGGGCGGCATGGGTTGCTATGGATGCAGTTTCAAGGTCTCTTATCTCGCCAACCATTACAATATCAGGATCCTGTCTTAAGATTGACCTCAGCCCGCTCGCAAATGTGAGGCCTGCCTTTGGGTTAACCTGTACCTGATTTATCAATTTGAGATTATACTCGATGGGATCCTCAACTGTTATTATATTTTTCTCTATTGTGCTTATACTTTTGAGCGCAGAATAAAGCGTTGTTGTCTTACCGCTTCCGGTAGGACCTGTTGCAAGGATGAAGCCGTAAGGTTTCTTAATCAGTTTTATAAACTTGCTTAGAGTTTCCTCTGAAAATCCAAGCTCTGTCAAAGGGGGCAGGCCTTCAGTCTTCTCAAGAAGCCTTAACACAACCTTCTCTCCATAAAGGGTGGGCATTGTTGAAGTTCTTATGTCAAGATGCCTTCCCTCTAAAGTTACCGGGAATCTGCCGTCCTGCGGAATCCTTTTTTCAGCGATATCAATACCCGAAAGTATCTTGACCCTTGATATTATTCCTGCATGCATATGTTTTGGCGGAGTCATTACTTCATGGAGTATGCCATCCACTCTGTATCTAACTCTGAGAGAATCAGCATCAGCTTCTATATGAATATCACTTGCCCTGTCTCGTACAGCCTGAGTGATTACCAGATTTACAAGCTTTACAACAGGAGTTTCATCTACAAGTTCCTCCATGTCTAATAATCTTTCTTCTTCAGAGGGATAACCTGTATCTCTAAGGTCTCTTATCATTTCTTCAACAGCACCAGTAACCCTGTAGTATTTATCATAAGCCTTAAATAGCTCTTTCTCTGCAACAATAACAGTATTCACAGGAATCTTTGTGTACCTTCTGATATCATCAACAGCAAAAACATCCAGGGGGTCAGCCATCGCAATAGTAAGCACCCCTTCTTTAACTCCAATAGGCAGGATTCTATGTTTTCTTGCAAGAGATTCCGGCACTATTTTTACTACCTCTTGTTCTATTCTTATATCTTTCATTTCAACAAAAGGTATTCCAAGTTGCTTGCCCAGAATCTTTGCCATTTCTACTTCAGCAATAAATCCAAGACTGATTAGAACTTCTCCAAGCCTTTTGCCGAGCCTCTTCTGTTCATTAAGTGCCTTCTCAAGATGCTCCTTGGTTATCGCACCTTCCTCAATTAGCATTTCTCCAAGCATTTTCTTTGTAAAAGCCATAACCTTTACCTTTTAGAAACTTTTGAAATACCTGTAAGTTCAAACATGACAAGCAATGTAAAATCACCTGGTTTTTTTGTAAACTCCAGGTTTATGCCCCAGCACTGTCTCAAATACCCCAGGCTAAGAGCAATATCCCTTATGCTATCTCTTTCTGCATCATACCAGAGTCTACCAGCCAACTGCAAGAATTTATAGGGGTTAAACTCCATTTGTGCATGGAAAAGCATTATATCTTCTTCCCTGTTATATCTCTGTCCAAATGAGAGGCTAATCTTCGAAACGTTAAAGCTCATATCAGAACTTACAGTCTCAAAATCTCCTGTGTGCACGTTATAATCTGCTGCTATTTTCAGCATAACAGGTTCTTTTATTCCAGCTTCGATTGCCAGAGGCAGGAAAGGCCTGTCGCCAAGGTATGCCTCAACCCCCTGGGTAATCCTCAATAAAAATATTTCTTTATCCCTGTCCATTATCCTGTTTAAAACACTGAGTTCGAGCCTTGAGGTTCTTTTATAAAGTTCGGAAGAATCGAAAACCGGAAGGTCATTCTCAGAAGTTGATATATAATGATATCTGACCGAAGGTTCTACAACGTGTGTCAAATACGAATACTTCCTGAACAGTCTAGTATGGCCGATGATATCATATTCAAATGCAGACCTTTGGACAGAGTTATCATCTATATTCTCATTCCTGTAAAAAGAATATGCCGTTCCCCTTAAGGAAACCGTCTGTGAAACAACATATTCTTTCCCTATCGAATATAAAAGTTTCGGGTAAACGTCGATTCTTCCGGCAGACAATCCCTCTTCACGCCATAAGTTTGCTGCATTTACAATGGATGAGAACATAAAGCTTCCCATTCTGCGATAATTTAAGACGTATCCTGCCTCCGGGAGTTTATGTGGAACTTCCCCGTTATCATACTTCAGATCTACCCAGTACTGTGAAAGAAGATAAAGCCTTGAATTTGTGAAATTAGTATTCAGTTCCCCTGTTGACTCAAGAAATCGTTGTGTACGCACCTCTAGATACGGGCTGTATTCACTGTAATAATCTTCTTCATTTACGTAATTGATACTTAAAAAACCGCCTAATTTTCCTGCATAGCGGTTTTCGTGCAGGGCGCTAATCTCCCAGAAATCCTTTTTCAACTCTGAATCCCTGATATGATAGGCCCACCAATTGCTTTTAATTCCACCGGGTTTGATAAAACGATACTCTGCACCGGTACCTATACCGCGCTCACTGTATATATCAAGAATAAAGGTGGCATCCCTGTTTTCAGATATAGCCCAGAAAAAAGGTACATTCAGGCTTAGGCCTCTTGACTTGCTGTAACTAACAACAGGCATCAAAAAACCTGTCTGTCTCTCAGTAATAATCGGTGCCCATAAATATGGTGTATAAAGAACAGGAACATCTTTTATACGCAACGATACATCCTTTGCTTTTAATCTCTTCCCTATTAAAGCATCAACTTCTTTACCTTTGAAACACCATGCAGGCACATCTGCATCGCAAGTTGTGAATGATGCCTTGGGGCTGTAATAATAATTTTCTCCTCTTTTCTCTATCACTTCTCCTGAAAGATAGTAGTTTCCCTTTTTGTAAAAGACTTCCGCATCAAAAAGTTTCCCCGTCTTTGCATCTATGTTTAACTCGGCCCTTTTTGCTTTTATGGAGATATTTTCGTCATCATAAAGGACATTGCCTTCTGCAACAAGCTCAGATGTTTCCTCATAGTATGTAATTTCATCTGCTTTAGTAATAGAGCCTTCCTTCAGTATTTCTACCGAGCCTCTTGCTGAATATATCTTTGTTTCAGTAAAATATTCCAGGCTGTCGGATGTTATAACAATCTGCGGCTCTTCTGCGGAACAATCATTACTAAGCAGTAAACAGTGAGCAGTGAGCAGTAAAAAATATAAAAAAATAATAACAAGCTTTTTATTTAAAAATAATCCCTTCTGTTGTTTACCAAAGGGGAGCAAAGGGTAATTTTTTTTATTGCTTTTTGTGTCATCGTATCTCATGAATTTCTATATTTGCCCCGTTTAGAAAGTATTGATATTTTCTTCTAACGGGGTTTACTGCTGCCTACTTCCCACTCATCACTCCGAGAGAACTAAAAGTTTACGTCTAACAGTCACGGTAACGACGCCCGCCCTGTCAAGTAAGTTTTTCTACTTTACAGGGCTCATTTCGGTTGTCGGTTACGTCTGTCGTCTTCGTTTATTTTAGTCTTTATCCGTATCTAGTTTTCAATCTTTAATCTGTATTCTGCATTTTGCATTTTGCAATATTCAATTTTCAATTTTCAATTTTTTACTCCTTACTCCTCACCCCTTACTTTCTACTTTATCTGTACATAAACCCGCCTAAGGCGGGTTAACCTTTACCTGTACCTTTTTTTATTTAGTGATTACTGCTTACTTCCTACTTCTTACTTTTTACTACTTACTCCTTACTTTTAAACGTGTGCTTTCCCCTCATCATTCCCTGAGTTTAGCAAGAACTCCTTTTTTAACAAGTGCCTCCTTTGCCTCTCCTGCTGTGTAGAAAGACCCGGTAACCACGATAAGGTCTCCCGGCATGTAAATATCTTCTGCCATATTCAAGGCATCATTCACACTCAGTGCTTTTCTTGAATGAAAACCCATAGTACTTGAAAGGGCCGCAAGTGTATCAGGAGACGCTGCCCTTTCATATGCAGGTGATGCAAATATTATTTCTGATGAAAGAGGGAGTATCGGCTGAAGTATACCATTTATATCTTTATCGTTCATTGTCCCTACTATCATAATAATACGTCTATATTTTGACCCCAGTATCCTTTCAAGATATTTCGAAAGAGCACAAGCAGCAGAAGGATTATGAGCCCCGTCAATAAGTACAGGAGGGGCATCCTTTATAATCTCAAGCCTCCCCTGCCAACTTGTATTCTCGATACCTCTATTTATGTCGCATGACATGATCGGATATTTGTCTGAGATTATTTCCACTGTCTTGGCAGCAATTGATGCATTAATAACCTGGTGTGCTCCTGATAGAGGCAGTCTTATCCCGCTATATTCCCTTATGCCGTAATAATTGAAACAGATTTCATCAGGGTTTTCTGATAATATCCCAGATGAAAATTCAGAATTATACTTATACACTGAAGAACGGGTTTCAGTTGCTTTTTTCTCTATAACTTCCATAGCTTCCAGTTTCTGTTCTGCCGTAATAACCGGGACGCTATCCTTTATTATACCTGCCTTCTCAGCTGAGATTTCCTTGAGTGTGCGTCCAAGAAACTCACAATGGTCATAGTCGATATTTGCAATAACCGACACTTCAGGCATAAGTATATTTGTTGCATCAAGCCTTCCGCCCATTCCTACCTCTACAACTGCCCAATCGACCTTCATCTTTTTAAAATGCAGAAAAGCCATTGCGGTAACCACCTCAAAAAAAGTGGGATGAAAATCTTCCATGCTCTCTGCAATACTCCTTACTTCTTCGGAAAGTTCAATAACATCAGCCTCATCTATTTCTACGCCATTAATCCTGATCCTCTCGGTAAAACTCACAAGATGCGGCGAGGTAAAGAGCCCCGTATTAATTCCACCTGTCCTTAATATAGACTCAATCATGGCTGATATTGAACCTTTCCCGTTGGTTCCAGCAACATGTATTGAACGATATGATTTTTGAGGATTCCCAAGTGCTGACGTTAGCCTGCGGATATTATCAAGTCCAAATTTCATTCCATATTTCCGCAATCCGTATAGATATTCGATTGAGCTGTTATAACTCATGCCAACAACCTGATAATTTGTGCAATGGTCTTCTTAAGCTCTTTCCTGTCCACAACCTTATCAATTAACCCATGCTCGAGAAGAAATTCTGCCCGTTGAAAATCGTTAGGGAGCTGCTGTTTAATTGTCTGTTCTATAACCCTTGGCCCGGCAAAACCTATAAGACTCTTCGGCTCAGCGACTATTATGTCACCTAACATGGCGAAACTTGCAGAAACACCTCCGAACGTAGGGTCAGCAAGTACTGAAATGTACAGTACACCGCTGTCTTTAAGTCTGGCTATCGCAGCAGAAACCCTTGCCATCTGCATCAATGAAAAAATACCTTCCTGCATTCTCGCACCTCCTGAAGAAGCAACGGTAATCAAGGGTTCTCTTCTATCTATCGCCACCTCTGCTGCCCTTAATACCTTTTCACCTACAACAGAACCCATGCTTCCACCCATAAACGAAAAATCCATTATTGCTATAATTACGGAATGTCCATCTATTGTTGCTTCTCCAGAAATTATAGCTTCTTGAAGGCCGCTTTTCCTCTTGTTTTCTTCAATCCTTTCCTTGTATGAAATCTTGTCCTTGAAATTTAGTGGATCATTTGAAGACAAACCTGAATCAATCTCGATAAAACTTTCCTCATCAACGAGAAGTTTAAGACGTTCCTTTGCACTTATCCTGAAGTGATAATTGCATTTAGGACATATCTTTAAATTCCTGTCAATCTCTTTCTTGTATATTATCTCCTTGCAGTTATCGCACTTTTTCCACATCCCTTCAGGGATTTTAACTCTCTTATCAGTCTTTGAAGCCTTAGTCCTTTTAAACCAAACCATCTATCAACCTGCTCATTGATAATTGCAAATTATAAACTATTTGACTTTTATACAAAATAAACCTTCCCATCCTTCAGCAACTCTATTTTCCTGTTTCTGATTTCTCTTATCTCTTTTTTTATCTTCTCTATGTACTGGGGTTTGGGATGAGTGATATAAATCTTTTCAGGGAAGCCGTTCATTTTATCCAGTTCGTTTCTCAATAGCCTTGCTGTCAGGTGTCCTGTCTTTCTGGCCAATGCCTCCATGCTGTTCGGGAAAGAGACCTCTACAATAACAGTATTGACCTTATCGGGTATTTTCCATATCTTGTCCGTGGGGCCTGTATCTCCGGTATAAAGCAAAACCCTGCCATTCTTATCTCTTATTACATAACCAACTGCGGGAACCGAGTGATTGACTCCATAAGCAGCTATTGTGTAACTGTTAACCTTAAAAGGCCTGCCTGCAGTTATTTGTCTGAGTTTAACTACAGGCTCTATTGCAGTAGAAATCTTGGTAAAATCAGGCCAGAGCTTATCATTTAACAGATTTTTTCTCAACGCTGTCAGTGTATCCTTTATTCCATAAAGTGTAATGCTATGCCTTTTGTTTCTGATTATTATGTTATCGGCTAGAAATGGTATTGCCTTAATATGGTCAAGGTGAGAATGGGTTATAAGAATATTCTTTATCTTCCATTGCTCGGCTTCATTTAAACGTGAGCCGATAGTACCTCCGTCAAGCAGTATTTCATTATCTATCAAAAAAGCTGGTTGGTTATAACCCAGTAATTCAGCCCCTGAACTGCCAAGCACTCTAAGTATCATTATTCTTTCCAGTCCCGGTATAGATAAGGATAAAATTTTCAACAATTAAGATCCTTAACTGATGTAATTTTTTTTCGGGATTAATGCTCATTTTATTGCCTTCCTTAACGAAAGCAGATATTCTCTCAAATCCCGGTCAGAATCTTCAACTCTCTTTACAATAGAACTTCCCACAATCACTCCATCAGCAAATTTAGAAACTTCAGCCGCCTCTTCAGCAGTAGAGACTCCAAAGCCAACTGCTATCGGTTTATTACTCTCGCTTCTTATCATCGATATATGCGATGATATTGCTGGATCCATAAAAAGCTTTGCACCTGTAATTCCGGTAATTGAAACGTAATAAATAAAACCGCTCGAGGCCTTTGAAACCTTCCTGATTCTCTCACCAGTGGATGTCGGAGCAAGAAGGAATACTGTATCGAAACCAATCCTTCTGGAAAGGTTTATCAGGTTTGTGGCTTCATCAGGTGGAAGGTCCGGCACTATTACTCCATCTGCACCGGCAGAAGATGCATCTTTTACAAACTTTTCTTCCCCGTACCTGAATACAGGATTGTAATATGTCATTAGAATTATCGGTATCCGTGTGTTACTCCTTAGCAGATTTACAAGCTCTATTACCTTGCTCAATGTAACACCTTCATCTAAAGCCCTTTGTCCGGCCATCTGTATTGTTACGCCATCAGCCAGTGGATCTGAGAAAGGAACACCAAGCTCTATCATATCCGCCCCGCTTTCCTCAAGGATCCTGAATACCTCTTTTGTCCTCTGGATATTCGGATCTCCTGCCATTATATAAGGAATAAATGCCTTACCGTCTTTCTTGAGGATCTCTTTAAATCTCCTGCCTATTCGTGACATCAAAGTTCAATACCTTTAATCTTTGCAACATGCTGCACATCCTTGTCCCCACGACCGGAGAGATTAATAATTATTATGGTATCTTTTGAAAGCCCGGGAGCAATCTTTACCACCTCTGCAAGCGCATGTGCAGACTCAAGAGCCGGAATAATCCCTTCTGTTCTCGAAAGCAGCTCAAATGCATTAAGTGCTTCATTATCATCTGCAAATGTATATTCAACACGTCCTAAGTCCTTAAGTAATGAATGTTCAGGGCCTACTGAAGCATAGTCAAGACCCGCTGATACTGAATGTGTTCCAAGAACATTCCCATTATCGTCCTGCAGCAGATAGCTTTTGCATCCCTGGAATATGCCCAAGGATCCACCCGCGAATCTCGCAGCATGCTCCCCTGTTTCTATACCTCTTCCTCCTGCCTCAACACCTATCATCTTTATATGCTGTGTGTCGGTTGATGGATGATGAGTCAAAAAGGTATGAAACAGTCCCATCGCATTACTTCCACCTCCAACACAAGCAATAAGATAATCCGGCAGTCGCTTTTCCGCCTCGAGAATCTGTTTCTTGGCCTCTTTGCCGATGATTGACTGAAAATCTCTTACCATGGCAGGGAAAGGATGCGGCCCAAAAACGGTACCCAGAACATAATGTGTTGTCCTAACGTTAGTAGTCCAGTCTCGCAAAGCTTCATTAATAGCATCCTTCAATGTCTTTGAACCTGCAGGAACCTCTATCACACTTGCACCGAGGAGTTTCATCCTGAAGACATTCAGGGACTGCCTCACTATGTCCTCTGAACCCATATATATCTCGCACTCAAGGCCAGCCAGTGCCGCACCAGTTGCGGTTGCAACACCGTGCTGTCCTGCACCTGTTTCTGCAATCAACCTCTTCTTGTTCATTCTCTTTGCCAGAATGGCCTGCCCCAGTGCATTGTTTATCTTATGTGCACCGGTGTGTGCAAGGTCTTCGCGCTTGAGATAGATCTTTGCCCCGCCAAGCTCTTCTGTTAATCTGCCGGCAAAATAAAGTGGAGTAGGCCTTCCGATATAAGTTTTCTGCAGATATGCAATTTCTTTCTGAAATTCCTTATCCTTTTTTGATGCGTAATATGCCTTTTCCAACTCATCAAGCGCAGGCATCAGGGTCTCCGGGACAAACCGTCCTCCATATTTTCCAAAATAGCCTTTTTTGTCTGGTAATATTTTTATCTTATACCTCCCAACCTGCCTATAAGGATAATCTATTATTATATTTTTTACAAAGTAATACTTTAAAATCAATATATTATATCCCAAAAACAATAAATAATATATGTTTAAAAATAGGATATGATCACAATTAGTTGTTAAAAGGATTCGAGGTCAAAACGACCTTGACCCCTTGACTCCTTAATTGCTGATCTCTCTTCGAGTCGTAGACTGCATATACACCTGCTCTTTTTATACTAAAATGCATTTTTCGGGTTGACGATTTTATAATCTCTTTGACACTTACGTGCCAATTTTTTATACTTCAAATATGTTCAAACTTGCAGTCATAGACGGTCAGGGTGGCGGGATTGGAAGCCTGATAGTAAAAAGACTCCGGGAAGAATTTAAAGATACAATAGAGATAATAGCACTCGGCACAAACTCGGCTGCCACCTCGGCAATGATGAAATCAAGGGCAAACAAAGGGGCAACCGGAGAAAATGCAATCATATGGAATTCAGAGAGAGTTGATATGATAATAGGACCTCTAAGCATTACCTTCCCGAATGCAATGCTAGGAGAAGTAACCGCAAAAATGGCCTCTGCTATAGTTTCATCCAAGGCAACCAGGATTCTGCTTCCTATAAACCAGGAAGGAATTGATATTGTGGGTGTAAAAAAAGAACCACTCCCTCATTTAATTGAACATACTATTACGAAGATAAAGGAGATTAAAAATGTGTGAGGCTAATGCTTATATTTACAAAGACGGCAAAGAAGAACTCTATCTCGAAAATGTCGACATTATGAAACCTGAAGAGGGAAAGATATTCTTTAAAAACCTTTTCGGTGAACAGAGGATCTTCGAGGGAGAGATAAAAGAGATTTCACTTCTGAAGCACAAGATAGTGCTTGAAGAGAAGTAGATTTTAAGAACGCCTGAGCATTCTGTCAAATGAGCCGTAGTACTGTAGAAAAATATCGCAGTAAGTGTTAGCCTCAGCGAACCCCGATTTATAGGGTAAAGATACCCCTGTCTCTTTTTACAATTGGAACTTAGTTCGCTATGAATAAAACCTGGCGTCTTATAGATTCCGGCCCTTGCAGTGCCTATCATAATATGGCACTTGATGAGGCAATTGCGACTTATGTCAGAAAGGGCATCTCGCTGCCTACATTGAGGCTTTATGAATGGGACAGGCCTTCTCTGAGTCTTGGCCGCTTTCAAGGGGCATCAGGGATTAATGTTGAATACTGCAACGACAATAAAATACCGATAGTCAGAAGACCGACAGGCGGAAGGGCCATACTACATGACAAAGAACTGACTTACAGCTTTTCTGCCAGAACCGATGAGCAGCCGTTTTCAAAAGGCCTTAACGACAGCTACAAGACAATAAGTGCTGCTTTAGCTCTCGCGTTCAAAAAAACCGGTATACATGCAGAACCGAAGAAACATAGAGAAAAAGGCAGGGTTCTTGTCAGAAGCCCTCTGTGTTTCCTTTCGAGTTCATTTGGAGAAATTCTCATAAATAACAAGAAGGCTATCGGCTCTTCACAGAAACGCTGGAAAGATGGTTTGCTTCAGCAGGGCTCCATACCTTATATATATAATGAAGAGATATTGCTCAACATATTCGGGACAGAAAAAACATCTTCACTAAAACTTTGTTCGATAGGTATCAAAGAGGTTCTGCCAGAGTTCACTGAAAGCGAGTTTAAAAGAATGATCTCCGTCTCTTTTGAGGAGACCTTCGGGATTAGGCTTGTTCTTTCTCATCCCTCTCAGGAGGAGTCTCTTCTTGCACGTGATCTTGAGGATCAGAAATATACTTTACACCTGTGGAACCTTCGGCACTAACCTCTTCAACTGTTTCAGGAACAGCCACTTCCTTTTTAACCTCTGAATCAAAATAATAAATGAATATAACAGCAATTATCACAAGGCCAAGGTAGCTCTGAACTGCATATGTCATTACCTGAATGGGTAACGATATTATGGCACCAACAATCGGTATCATGTTAAGGGGGTAGGTTATAAGCATCAGTATAAAACTTACGATAAAATATCCAGCCAGGAGAAGGACATAAAGCCAGAAAGCGTAATGTTTGTTCCATATAAATTTTAACGCTCCCTTTAAGGAATTAAATGATCCTTCACCTTTGAAAAAAATTCCGGCAATTCCATACATTGTCAAAGCAAGGGTAAAGAGAATTATGCTTAACGAAACCAGTACCCCTATCATGGAGAAGAAAATCCCCAGGAAAAGTGCGAGTGTTGAATCCTGGGTTTTGGCAATGGTCACAATTGCTGCAATACCAGCGGCTATCAGGCATATGATGATGGTAACTGCTATATACACCAATCCAATTAAAAGAAAAAACCATATCAGAGGAAAAAATATCTTTCCCGCCTCACTGAAAAATGCACGCATGCTGAATTTTAAGGACGGGTCAAGAATACTTCTGCCGATAAAACCTGCTGAACCGCCTAATACATAAAGCCATATGGTTGTTGCCACCAGTATGTATATAAGAATGCTTGAAATAACAATCAGAACAAGACCCAGATATTTTGTAAATAATTCAGAAGGATTACTAAATTGGCCAAGGATATCTTTAGTATCCGTAAGCCCTGCGATATCCATCCCTAATGCAATAAATGCTATAACAACAGGGATGCCTACAAGTATGAAAACGGCCAGGCAATTGATTAGCATCGTGACTACCTGAACCACAACAAGCTGCCACCTCTTGTTAATCAAACTGAATCCGCTCTTGATAGCCTCAGAAAAAGTCATTTATTCTCCTTTTAACTATAAGCGTCTATTGTATTTTCCATTATACATCCTCCACAACAATCTCTTCAAAACAGTCTTCGGGAATTTCCTTTATGAATCTTGATGGTCTTAAAAATCCAATGGCGTTCCAGTCCTCTGCAGCAACAGGGTAGCAAAGGTAAAGCGCTCCTTTTGCCCTTGTTGTACTTACATAAAAAAGTCTCCTCTCCTCCTCTTCATCATCGTTCTTCAGGGCTTTTGCAGATGGGAACCTGCCATCATTCAGGCCTATTATAAATACCACTTCCCATTCAAGGCCCTTTGCCTGATGTACAGTTGAAAGAACGACCTTCCCGTCGAATTCTTCCCCCGCTTCTGCTTCAGCATCTGTTACACCCTGAAGTGCCAGATCGCTCAAAAATGTCTCAAGGGAGTCATACCTCAATGCAAATCTCCTCATCTGCTCAATGTCCTCTATTCGCATCTCGGCATTGGGATAATGGCTGTAAAGGTGCTCCTCATACCCATGCCTTAAAATGCAATCTATTGCTTCAGAAGGCATTGAATAATATCTTTCATTATTCAGTTCCCTTAACATATCTAGAAAAAGATTGAAGCCTTCTACAGCCTTTCTCGGTATCAATCTGTAAGCATCGAATATCGAATCAACCGGTCTTTCTGAGGCTTCAATAAAATTCCATAATTTACCTGCTGTAATGTTGCCTATCCCCGGTATGAGTTTCAGAATCCTCTTCCAGCTTATCTCATCGTGTTGATTAACGATGACCCTCAAGAACGATAGTATGTCTTTTATATGTGCCTGCTCAAAAAACTTCAGCCCTGACCTTACCTCAAAAGGTATCCCCCTTTTCTGAAACTCCATCTGCAACTCCATAGACTGGTAATGTGACCTGTACAGAACCGCTATCTCATCAAAAGACCTGCCGTCTGAGTTCAGATCAATCACAACCGAAGCAACATACTCTGCCTGTTCAAAAATATCCTTCAACGGCACAATATTGGGAACTTCTCCAGATTTTAAGACAGAATGAAGTTCTTTGCTGAACTGCTGCTTATTATTGGATATGATCTGATTGGCCAATCTGAGTATTTCAGGAGTTGACCTGTAGTTTGTGGTTAGTTTGAATATTGCCGTATCTTTATATCTGTCAGGAAATCTGAGAATATTTTCGAAATCAGCGCCCCTGAATGAATAAATTGACTGAGCATCATCCCCGACAACCATTAAATTCATTGTTTCTCCCGCAATCAGATCAATGATCTCTGCCTGAAGTTTGTTGGTATCCTGATATTCATCTACGAGGATCTGTCTGAACTTCAATGAATAATATTCCCGTATGTTCTCATTTTCTTCAAGAATCATTTTCCACCTGACAAGAAGGTCGTCAAAGTCCACAAGATTCAGCGAAAGCTTCTTTTTTTCGTATATCTTCACTATCTTTTTAACATAATCGAGCGTATTCACAAAATGAGGAAACCTACTGAGAACTATATCATCTATTCCAAGGCCTGTATTTTTAGTCAGGCTGCATATCTCTGAAAGAACAGCACCTTTCGGAAGGATGGTTCCTTTCTTATACACATCTGAAATGCATGCCTCAAAAAGCTCCCTTGTATCTTCCCTGTCGAGGATGGAAAATCCCTCCCTGTAACCTGCAAGAAGATAATGTCTTCTTAGTATCAGGTTGCCTATATGATGAAAGGTTCCGCCCAGTAATCCCTGAATATTCCTCCCTATCAACTGCTCCACCCTCCTCATCATCTCTTTTGCAGCCTTGTTAGTAAATGTCAAAAGCAGAATATTCTCAGGACTTATTCCGGTCTCTATAAGCCAGGCAACTCTGTAAGTCACAACTCTTGTCTTTCCTGTACCTGCACCTGCCAGTACAAGTGCCGGCCCGTTCTGATGCATTACAGCAGTATACTGTTCAGGATTAAGCTCTCTACTGTAATCCACCTTAAGGGCTGGGGATTCTCTGTGCAGATAGTACTTCTTCATTCATGATATTTTAACAAACACTGCAACTTTTATATTTAGAAAATCACGATCATAAAAAATTGGTTCTTTTCCAATTTGGTTGCCGGAAAAGTAATTTACCAAATCCGTTTTAAAAAGCATGGATCATGGTGCAGGGCGCATAGCACAATAGGTTACGTCATACGGTTACGGTTACGAGGCCCGTTTACTCTTCGCATGGCGCATGGCGCTCGGCGCATAGCGTTCTTTTTTTACACCTCACCCCTTACTCCTTACTTTTCACTCCTTACTTTTTACTCCTTACTTTCCTTTGCCTACTCCTTACTTTTCACTTTTAACGTTTACTCGCCTCTAGTTTTCAATCTTCAATATTCAATTTTCAATTTTCAATCCCTAAATCCCTGAATTCCTCAATTTTCAATTTTCAATTTTCAATTAACGATCTCCTCACTCCTTATCTTGATAAAAAAACCTTAAAGAAGGTATATTACATAATTAATCTTTTCTCTCCTCGGCGAGTCTGCCGAGGCAGACAGGAGGTGTGAAATGTTTACAGATATAGCTTGGGCTATGGCACCAGCGCAGGGAGGCGAGGGGCAGGGCAGCGGATTAATAGGCTTTCTTCCTCTTGTTCTGATATTTGTTATATTTTATTTCCTGCTTATACGTCCCCAGCAGAAAAGGGCTAAAGATCATAGAACAATGATAGAAAATCTGAAAAAAGGCGATAAAGTAATAACATCAGGTGGATTGTATGGCGTAATAGAAGAAGTCCGGACTAATACTATTACAGTAAAGATCGCTGAAAATGTGAGAATTAAGCTCGGCAAGGCATACGTTGCCACAGTAAGACAGGCAGAAGATGATTAACTGTTCGGTCTTTTGTAATAAAATGCTATACAGTTCTTTCAATTTAATAAATATCTTGAGTTTTAATTTTTTTTCCTGAAAAGTTTGCGATTTGCAATCTGAAAGTAGCAGTCTGTGTTTATTTATCCATTTTTGGTTATGTCTGCGATATTCTCATTGTTAAATTTTGGTAATATTTCTCTAGTCGTGGAGGCTTAATGAAAAAGGACGTTAGATGGAGATTCTCGCTAATTGCAATAACTGTTGTTATTGCTGTTATTTTCTTTCTTCCCAATACTCCTCTATTCAAATACATGCCTGAGTGGTGGCAGCAGAACTTGCCAAACAGGGGGATTGTCCTGGGGCTGGATCTGCAGGGCGGTATTCACCTTGAATTTGAAGTCGAAGGCGATAAGGCTGTTGAGTCAAATGTTGAAAGATATGCTTTTTATGTTAAAGAGACACTAAAGAAAAAAAAGCTTGAGGCTGAGGTAAAGAGAAACGGTATAAATATCGAGATTTCCCCTAACAGCGCGGATATTGAAAACATGGTCAAAGAAGACTATCCAAATTTAGACATCGTCTCATCACGAGAGAATCTCATTCTCAAACTCTCAGACAGTGAATTCTCAAGAATAAAAGACAATGCTTCTGAACAGGCACTTGAGACTATACGTAACAGGATAGATCAGTTTGGAGTTGCTGAACCAACAATTCACAGGCAGGGAGATAACGAAATAGTTGTGCAGCTGCCAGGGGTTAAAGACCCCAGGAGGGCAATAGATCTTATCGGTAAAACTGCACTTCTGGAGTTTAAGCTAGTTGATGATGAAGCATCTATTGCAGCCAAGTTACCGCAGATACTACCTCCGGGTGGAGAAGAAGAGTTATTAGCCGAATTTGCAGACAAGATTCCCCCTAAAGATGAAATTCTGTTCTTGAAGGATAAAAACAGGCAGACGGGTGTTATTACTAAATCTCCCATACTGCTTAAGAAAAAGACCCTCCTGACCGGTGACCTCTTAAGCGAGGCAAGGGTCAACCTCGATTCCGAGTTCGGCGAGCCTTATGTATCAATATCCTTCAATTCTGAAGGCGCAAAACGCTTTGAAGAAATTACAGGCGCCAATGTCAAAAGGAGACTTGCGATAATCCTTGACAACTCTGTTTATTCAGCACCTGTCATCCAGGAAAAAATTTCCGGGGGCGATGCTAGGATAAGCGGGAGGTTCAGCATGGATGAAGCAAAGGACCTCGCCATTGTATTGAAGGCCGGTGCACTGCCAGCTCCTCTGAAGATGCTCCAGAACGTTACTGTGGGCCCTTCGCTGGGCAGGGATTCTATCGAGGCAGGGAAGATCGCAGGCATAATTGCAACTATTCTTGTTGTTGTATTCATGATTATCTATTACAGACTCTCAGGGGTTATTGCAGACTTTGCTCTGTCCCTGAATATTATACTTCTCCTGGGTGCAATGGCTTCACTTAAAGCAACTCTTACCCTTCCTGGAATTGCAGGCATAATACTCGCCATAGGAATGGCAGTCGACTCAAATGTACTTATGTTCGAAAGGATCAGAGAAGAGATAAGGACCGGGAAACCTCCTCGCTCTGCAATCGATTCAGGCTACAGCAAGGCATTCTGGACCATCTTCGATTCTCATGTAACAACATTAATCACAGCAGCGGTATTGTTTCAGTTCGGAACAGGACCTATCAAGGGTTTTGCCGTAACCCTTAGTCTGGGAGTTGCGATTAACCTTTACACTGCACTTATCGGCACAAAATCTGTTTTTGACCTCATAACCAGCAGATACAAAATAGAGAAATTAAGCATATAGATTAATGACCTGTAAGGAGGCAGGATGTTAGAGATTCTCAAAAAGACCAACATAGACTTTATCGGTAAAAGATATATTACGTTTATCGTTTCCGGTACTTTTACTATTCTCGGCATTATAGTCATTATACAGATTGCAACAGGCAAGGCAAACCTCGGTATAGACTTTGCCGGTGGCACAGCCATACAGCTTAGATTTGAACAATATGTTCCACTTCAAAGCATCAGGTCCGCACTGGAATCAGGCGGTATGAAAGACTTCGACCTTCAGGATATTCCAGCTGAAAACAAGGTGCTTATCAGGACAAAGGAATCTGAAGGCGACCTCAACAAAATAGCGGATAACATTACATCTGTAATAAACCAGAATTTACCTGACAGTAAATATATAGTTGACTCAACAACAGCTATCGGCCCAAAAGTAGGGAAGAGGCTCAGAAACATAGCAGCCAAAGCCATAGCCATGGCTGCTATCGGCATTCTGGTTTATGTCGGGTTCAGGTTTAAATATCAGTTCGGAGTCGGCGCAACTATCGCCACATTCCATGATGTGCTCGCTGTCCTTTCGATATTCTACATCATGGGCAATGAAATAAACCTGATTGTTGTATCCGCACTCCTTACTATAGCAGGATATTCTCTTACAGACACTGTGGTAGTATATGACCGGATAAGGGAAAACATGAGGAAACAACTTAAAGAACCTGTAAAGAATGTTATCAACAGAAGTATAAATGAGGTTCTTTCAAGAACCATAATAACCTCTGTCACCACCCTGTTAGCTGTCGGTGCCCTGTTCTTCCTGGGTGGGGAGGTTATACATGACTTTGCTTTTGCAATCATTCTCGGTGTAGTTGTTGGCACCTATTCGTCCATTTTTGTCGCCAGTCCCATATTACTTCTCTGGAAGACGAAAAGGCCATTTGCTAAAAAGTAAGGATAAAAAGCGGGGTGCTAGGAGCAGGGAGCAAAGTGAAAAGTAAGAAGTAAGAAGTAGGAAGTAAGCAGTAGTAAGCACAAATAAAGAACAGGCAAAAGTAAACCCGCCTTAGGCGGGTAAAGGTAGAGGTAAAGAAAAATAGGAAGTAAGCAGTAAACAGTAGACAGTAAAAAGAACGCCATGCGCCGAGCGCCATGCGCCATGCAATGAGTAAACGGGCGTCGTTACCGTAACCGTTTAACGATAATCTCGTTACTAATTCTATGCACAGAAGATGGTTCGTAAACAGAACAAATCCCGAATATATTAGCTACTTATCAAATGCTGCATCAATATCACCGGTCCTTGCGCAAATCCTTATAAACAGAGGGGTAAAGACTGTTGACGATATTAACGGATTCCTGAATCCGGAGCTTGGAAACATCACAGACCCGTTTGAACTCCATGATATTCCCAGGGCCGTTGCCAGAATAAATGATGCATTGAGCAGAAATCAAAGGATTCTCATACACGGAGACTATGATGCCGATGGCCTTTGTGCTACTGCTATAGTTTATAAGGCACTTTCATTTCTCGGTGCAGACTGCATTTATTTTATACCAAACAGGTTTATCCATGGCTATGGGTTTAATCCTGATGGAGTTAAAAAGGCAAAGGAATCAGGGGCCGCACTTATAATCACCGTTGATTGCGGTATAACATCATTCGAGGCTGTCGACATGTCTAATAAAGAGGGCATAGACGTCATCATAACAGACCATCATGAACCACTGACGAGTAATAAGTGGAAGGATTTAAAGCTACTCAGTCCTCAAGCCTCACTCCTCACTGATTACTTATTGCCTGATGCATTAGCTGTCATCAACCCTAAAATAGCAGGCCGCAACCCGCAACTCGTAAACCTCTCCGGTGCAGGCATTGCTCTCAAACTGGTCCAGGCATTAATCACTATTAACGATTCCCCGTTAACAATTCAGGATTTTTTAGATCTTGCAACTCTTGGCACAATCGCCGATGTAGTACCTATAACAGGAGAAAACAGGGTTATTGTAAGGAACGGGCTTCATTTTATCAATAAAAGTACACGTCCTGGCATAAGGGCTCTTACAAAGATATCGGGCATGGAAGGTAAAAAGATCAAGGCAGGTAACCTTTCCTTTTCACTAATACCGAGACTTAATGCTGCCGGAAGAATTGGTGATCCTGCTGATGTCGTGAAACTGCTCACAACAGACTCTCATGATAAGGCAAGCGAAGTTGCACTATGGCTTGACAGACTGAACTCAAAAAGACAGCATATAGAAGAAGAACTGTTTCAGGATGTTATTAAAAAACTTGAGGGCAAAAATACATCTTCAGCAATCGTGCTTGCCTCAGAGACATGGCATCAGGGTGTTATCGGGATAGTCGCCTCAAGGATAGTTGAACAGTTTTACAGGCCAACGATTTTGTTCTCGATAGAAGACGGCATAGCAAAAGGCTCTGCAAGAAGCATCAAGTCCTTTGATATCTGCAAGGCACTTTCTGACTGCAGTGAATTTCTGTTAAGTTTCGGCGGACATAAGCAGGCAGCCGGTGCAAGGCTTGACGCTAAAAAATTAGATTCTTTCGAAAAAAAGTTATGTTCGCTCTTTGATTCGGCAGATGATGTTGAGTTAACGCCTTCTATAAAGATAGATGCTGATATAAGCCTTTCAGAGATTAATTTCAACCTTATAAAAGAGCTGAGTTTGCTTGAGCCACTTGGATATGGCAATCCCGAACCACTCTTGGGATCAAAAATGCTTGAAGTCATCTCTCCACGTATAGTCGGTGGTGACCATATAAAAATGAAACTCCGTCACAAATCGTATTATGTAGAGGCAATAGGTTTTGATATGGGCGGGCTTTTCGAAAATCTCAATATTTCAACTGCTATCGATGCTGTTTTCACACCCACTATTAACGAGTGGAATAGTGGCAGATATCTCCAGCTTATTCTCAGGGCATTCAGACCAAGCGAGTAAAAAAAGGGGCCAAGGGTCCTCCCGACATGAAGTCGGGGTACCACCTTTTTCAATGCATTCTTGGTAAATTAAGTAGTTGGACATATTCCTTTCGCTCCCTAGAGGTAAATTTTTACCCGTTAAATGGCTCATTCGCTCGAATTTTTAAACTCCCCCGTAGACGGGTTACCCCGTTTTACGGGGTCAAACAGTGAAAATTCGTCCCGACTTCTCGGGAACGCTTATTTCGCCTCCCGAAAAAGTCGTGATAAAATGACAGGTGCCAAAAATTTCCCTATGTCCGCTCAAGAAACATGCCCAACTATATAACATGTATACCTGCTTCAAATGCATTTTATGCGTTAATATTTTTAAATTCTACCTTCACTTGAACCCTCGAATCCCGAAAAGGGACGTTGTTCACGAAAAGGGGCGTTGTTCCAACGGGGCTTTACGACTACCGGGACTTTACGTCCTCGAATCCTACAATTTCCTCTAAAGTTGTATAATAAAATATGTCCGGAAAGCTAACATTGGATGGCCTTTTAGAAAAGGTTCGTTCCTACAATCCTGATACAGATTTTGAAACACTTTCAAAGGCCTATAACTTTTCGAGTGAAGCTCACTACAGCCAGAGAAGAAGCGAAGGTTCGCCTTTTATAAAACATCCTCTTGCCGTGGCAAATATACTTGCTGACATGAAGCTGGATACGCCTTCAATTGCAGCCGGTCTTCTCCATGATACAATCGAAGACACAGGCACGAACATCGAGGACATAAAAAACATTTTCGGCGACGAGATAGCATTTATAGTCAAGGCCCTCACAAAACTTTCGAAGATGGAGTTCAAAACAAAGAGGCATGCACAGGCTGAGAACTTCCGTAAGATGCTTCTTGCAATGTCTGAAGATATAAGGGTAATACTAATAAAATTTGCGGACAGGCTTCATAATATGCGGACTCTTCAGCACCTTCCTGAAAACAAACAGCACAGAATTGCAACCGAGACACTCGAGATATACGCGCCAATAGCCAACAGGCTTGGTATAAACTGGTTAAAAACAGAATTTGAAGATCTCAGTTTTAAATATCTGATGCCCGAGCTATATGGAGAACTTGTAAAGAAAGTTGCAAAGAGAAAAGAAGAACAGGAAGGATATTTAAAAGAAGTCCTGGAATTAATAAACAAGAAGCTGATAGAAGAAGGATTGCCCGGAAAGGTCTCGGGCAGGATCAAACACTACTATGGCATCTACCAGAAGATGCAGGTTCAGAGGATAACCTTTGACCAGGTCCACGATGTTTTAGGATTAAGGATTTTGACTGACACTAAGGCAAACTGTTATGCAATACTTGGGCTGATACATTCCCTATGGACACCAATCCCCGGCAGATTTAAGGATTACATCGGGGTTCCTAAATCAAATATGTACCAGTCTCTGCATACTACTGTAATAGGTCTGAAAGGTGAAAGGGTCGAGTTCCAGATCAGGACAGAAGAGATGCACAGAATAGCTGAAGAAGGTATTGCATCTCACTGGAAATACAAGGAAAAAGGCGGTGTAGACGACAAAAGCAGCAAATATATATCATGGCTCAGGGATCTTGTGCAGGTACAGAAAGAGGTTCCAGATGCAATGGACTTTCTTGAGGCTGTAAAAGGAGAGGTTGTTCCGGAAGTCGTATATGTCTTTACCCCCAGGGGGGAGATAAAAGAGATGCCGATAGGTTCAACGCCTGTTGACTTTGCATACAGCATACATACTCAGGTCGGCCATAAGTGCGTGGGAGCAAAAGTAAACGGAAAGATCGTTCCCCTAAGATATAAATTAAAAAATGGTGACACCGTTGAGATTATCAATTCACCATCTCATGGTCCTAGCAGAGACTGGTTGAAATTCGTTGTAACCCAGAGGGCAAAGACCAGAGTAAAACAGTGGATAAAGACAGAAGAGAGGGCACAGAGCATCGAACTCGGCATAAGACTTCTAGAAGGAGAGTTAAGGAGGCATAACCTGAGCACCTCCCTTACTAAATCTGAAGAACTTCAGCAGGTCGCTACCTCTTTTGGAATAAAAACACTAGAAGACCTTTATGTCTCGGTCGGATTCGGCAGGGTATCACCCCATCAGATAGTTAACAGGCTGATGCCAGAGAAACCATTGGAAGAGATATCAACCGTTAAGATAAAGCTACCGCGCAAGGATCATAAAGGTATAACCATTAAAGGAATTGACAACATCCTCTATCACACCGGGAAATGCTGTTATCCTATACCCGGAGACAGCCTTGTCGGTTTTGTAACTATTGGCAAGGGAGTAACAATCCACCGCAGGGACTGTCCAAACCTCGAAAGGCTTGCTTTTGAGGATGCCCGCCTTGTGGATGTTGAATGGCATGCATCCAATGATGATACTGCAAATACAAGGCTTTCTGTTGAAACGATAGACAAACCGGGGATATTAGCAAACCTGAGTGCCCTGATATCCTCTGTCAATATAAACATAAATCACCTAGCAGCAACCTCAACCCAGGACAAAAGGGCGCATATTACTTTTATTATAGAGGTAAAAGACCGTTCACAACTTAAGACACTTATTCAGAAGATAAGCCAGATGGAAGGAGTTCTGAGGGTAAAGAGATAAATATGAATTGATCCTTGCAGGAAACTTTTCAAGAAAAATCGAATTATAATTACCCAAAAGATGCAATTCAGTATAAAAGAGTTGGTGAATTAATTAGTTGGACATATTCCTTTCGCTCCCTAGAGGGAAATTTTTACCCGTCACATGACTCATTCGCTCGAATTTTTAAACTCCCCCGTAGACGGGTTACCCCGTTTTACGGGGTCAAACAGTAAAAATTCGTCCCGACTTCTCGGGAACGCTTATTTCGCCTCCCGAAAAAGTCGGGATAAAATGACAGGTGCCAAAAATTTCCCTATGTACGCTCAAGAAACATGCCCAACTATATAATGTGTATACCTGCTCCAAACGCTTTTTGGGGATTAACAGTTCTATTTCTGATATAATAGTGTATTTAGAAAAGGAGTATTTATGAAGAAAATATTTTTATCAGCTATCCTTTTATCGTCTATTTTGTTCTGCTCCAATGTCTATGGTTTTGGAGCATGCGAGGCAGACTGCCAGAAATGTCATACACTGAACAATGAAGAAGCCCGGCAGATTCTAACAAAAATAAATGCACCTGACGCAAAAGTATTAGGGATTAAGATGAGCCAGATAAGGGGGCTCTGGGAAATCTCAATCGAAAACAATGGAAGGAAAGGAATTCTCTATATAGGGTTCGACAAGAAGCATATCGTGAGGGGACCCATTATCAAGATAGAGGCATTATCGAAAAAAATCCAGGATAGTATCGGCAAAAAAGAACAGCTAAAACGATACGTTGACTACTCCAGGATATCACCCGATAATGCACTCGTAATGGGTGATAAAAATGCCAGACATAAAGTTTTTGTCTTTACAGACCCTGACTGCCCTTTCTGCGGTAAATTTCATGCTGAAATCCAGAAAGTTATAGATGAGAATAAAGACATAGCCTTTTATATAAAGCTGTATCCCCTGAAGTTTCATAAAGATGCGTACTGGAAGTCCAAAACAATCGCCTGCGAAAGGTCAATAAAACTTCTCGAGGATAACTTTTCAGGAAAACTGATTCCAAAACCTTCCTGTGATACTTATGAAATAGATAAAAACATAGAACTTGCAGAAGAACTGGGCATAACCGGCACACCCACATCCATAATGCCCAATGGATTAGTGCATTCCGGTTATATGACTGCAGAAAAACTTAGAGAAAAAATACACGCCAATCTGAAATGATATTTTCATAGTATCACCGCCATTAACCGCGGGGCTTTTATACAGGGTAAACCGCCGTAGAAAGTATGCAATCTATTACATACTCTATGAAATGTCTTACACATTTTTTAAAAAATCAATTGAAAATTGAAGGTTTTTAAGGCATATTCCATGTGGTATAATTTTTGCAACAAAAGGGACATGAGAATGAAATGGATTCATAATAAGGAGGTCACTTCAATGAAACCGCTATACCAAAAACATATAATACTAGTAATAATAATCCTTTCAATTCTAATACCACTTATTTTAATGATGCCTTCAGATGTATATTCTGCTAATGCAATGGCTGATTACTGTTATATGCCGCCCTTTGTTATGGACCCTGCAACTCCCCCTAATGTAATAATCGTATATGAAAAAGGCGCTGATATAGCAAAACGTGCGCATCAAGGTGTTTATGTTTACAATCCAGACAATCTGTATTATGGTTATTTTGATTCTGACGCATACTATACTTTTTCTCCTGGTGTGAAAAAAAGATTTACTTATTTTCAGAAACTCCCTGCTGCGTGCACACCGCCAATAACTGCTACAGGTGTCCCGTGCATTTCCGGTGATGTTCTCAACTATGCATTGATGAGTTCTCTCGACTTATCCAGAAAGACCCTTGTAGGTTATGGCTGGCCAAAGGCATCCGGAGGCGATGGCGCTGGAGATGTCTTTACTTATACCGGATGCTTCATTAACGGAGGCACTGCAACAGCATGTGAGGCATGTGCAGATATAAGCAACCCTCCTGCAGGATGCCAGATACCTTTGAGCATGGGGCAGTGGGAAGACGGCAATACCTTAAGTGTCCCGGTTCTTCTGGATTTAAACGGTGACGGCACTAATGATCTGGCATATTCTTTCTGTCTTGGAAAGGCTGCAGGCAATGATCCAACATCAGTTGCTGTAAATTGGGAGACAGTAGGAGTACCCTTGAAACCTCCACCATGTGTAAGCCAGTGCGCCAATAAAGCATCTTGTAAAGGTGACGGTCTGGTTCAGGTTTTACTGGTTAAAGGTGAAAACCGCAGCGGTCTTATCCAGGAATTTGCTGACATAGACCAGGATTATATTTACAATTCAGATGCGATCAGGTTTGGAAAGAGGAGATGGAAGGCAAGCACTGCGGCTACCGACAGGAACAGGGATATCCAATGTGACGACTCAACCTCTGGAAGCTGTACCTCAACAGACAAGACATATCTACTGAGGGAAATTATAAATGCCCTTTCAAAGGAGCCTATGTATGACACAGGCACGAATCCTCACGGAGAGATGATGGAGGAGATAATAAAATACTTCAAAGAAGACCTCTCTGCCAATTATACTGACAAAGACAGTGCCTATACACAGACCCCGTATGACTGGAGCTATGACCCGGGCAGTGCATGCAGAAAGACTGTCGTACTGTACATGTCAACAGGTGCTAATCTGGGCGGTGGAACGCCTCTTGATAATAGTTGTTCTTCAGGCATAGACAGCACAAACTTTTCAATGAATACCTGCTACGCAAACACCGTTGACCTTAGCGTAGAGGAAGGTGACCAGAATATACAGACCTGGATCGCACATACAACATTTTACGGGGCAGGCGGTGCCAATAAGAGCAAGCTCGTATATGCAACCGAGGGTGTCGGCGGAGGCGGATACGTAGAGATAAACAACCCTTCTGATTTAGAGCAGAGGTTGAGAGAACTGTTCGAAAATGTCCTGGCAAGCGCTACATCGGCATCAACTGTCGCAACACTTACAACCCAGACAAGAGAGTCCTCGACATTAACACAGGCATATTTTTATCCTAAGCTCAGCGATGATTCCCTGCTCAGGTGGATAGGCTATCTGAGGCTCCTCTGGTCAGATACAAATGCGAACCTCAGGGAAGATACAGATCAGACTATACCTGGCGAGCTTGACGTTAAGAAAGACGAAATCATCTCCTTCTTCTTTGACGAAACTGCTGATCCCCCGCAGTACAAGGCTAATCTTTATGACGACATTGACGGTGACCTGACTATTGATAGCTGTGATGCAGGTATTACCGAGAAGACTAACACTGAAATTTCATCAATATGGGAAGCACAAAGTCTACTTTTCTCCAGAGACCCTGACGAGACTCTTGCTGCAGGTGTTAAGAGGGATATCAAGATAGCTTTTGATAGCGATAACAACGACATTGTTACAAGCACTGAGATTTATGATTTTACGACAGCCATGAAGGCAACGCTACGGCCTTACTGGGATTACGGAAGCGAATGCAGCAATGACCCTACAAGGACATGTTCAGTTAATTCTGACTGCGCTTACTGCATTGATACTGCATACCCTGCAACCGACCCGATCAATCTGGTGCTCGATGACTTGGGATGCAGCGCAGCTTCTGACTGTTATTACTGCAACATGAAAACAGAGCAAAGCTGTTCTGTTGATGCGGACTGCGTTCTCTCTGATAATGGTTATTGTAATGACTTGGCAATGCTATGCAGTGACGGTTCGGGCCCATGTGCTGTTGGCGCATCGCTTGGAGATGTATGCGGACCATTAGGATTAGGTTTCTGCGAAGGTCAGTGCAGTCTAAACGCAGGCATTTCCTGTACCGCCGATATCCAGTGTTCAGTCGATTATGGCCCATGTATTCAGAACGCTACAATAACATGTAATTCAGCAGGTGTCACATGCCTCCAGGACTGCGATCTAAACTGTGCCGAGTCAGTAATCAAATATATTCGTGGTTACGATAAGCCATCCCCCTCAGGAGCCGATTTCAGGACAAGGCATGATTGTGGCGGCAACAATTCAAACTGCCCTTTGGGTGAGACCTGCGATCCTGATTCAGGTATATGTTCAGGCTCTGACATAGAGAAGACGAACAAACTCGGCGATATTGTTTATTCAACACCACGGTTGGCCCCTGATAAAGCTGTCAATGGTTATGATGCAAGATACGGTGATACTACATACACCACATTTATTAATAATACGATCAGAAATGAGCTTCCGCTTGTTATTGTAGGTGCAAACGACGGAATGGTGCATGCATTCAAGGTAGGAAAGATCAAGGATATTAAGCCCGCTACAGCTAATAACGGCGGCAAACAGGTTGCACAGTTTCTTAATATGGACGACACCGTACCTACAGACCTGGGGAAGGAGTTATGGACTTTTATACCTTACAATGCAATGCCCTATCTCAGATGGTACTGCGATGCAAATTACTGTCATATCCCGATGGTCGATGCAAGGTTTACTATTATTGATGCCAGCATTGGTGCTGCCGCAGATGTCGTAAGGGCATCAGACGGCTCGTCATGGAAAAGATTGCTTATAGGCGTGATGGGTATAGGAGGGACCAGCATTACGATGAATGGCAGGACATTCAGCTCTTCTATCTTTGTCATGGATATTACCGACACAGAGTCACCTTCACTTATATGGGAGCGTAAAATGCCTGACAACACACTAACCACCAGCAATCCGGCAATTGTGCGTCTCGGCGCAAGGGATAAGAACGGAGACTGGTATGTTGTTATCGGGAGCGGTCCTGAGAGTATCTCTACAACAGCACTGAACTTTAATAGCTCGAATGCAAGGATCTATGCATTCAATCTCAGGGATGGTTCGATCCCGGCTGCCCTGTTAGGAGATGGAATAAATTTAGGGGTATCTGGTGTTGCAGTGGGTGATATTATGGCAACAGACCTTGATGGTGACTACCAGGTAGACGACCTTTATTTTGGCACATTTAACAACTCAGACGGCAACTTCTACCGATTAAGGATAAGGAATAGCAGCGCAGCAGGAGATTATGACACAGATCCTGCTAACTGGGATCTCTCGACTGTTATAAATGTCGGAAGACCAATATTCGCTTCACCAGAGATTTCAGTCGACAGCAAGAGGAATATCTGGTTATACTTTGGTACAGGCCTATTCCTCACACTTGAGCATACAATCGAAACTACAGAATATATATACGGCGTGAAGGAGCCCATGGGCTGCTGGACAGGAGATGATACTTCAGCCTGCACATTTAACAATTTCTTTATAACACGGGATACCGCATTGAACAAGGATATAAAATTCATAAATGCCAAGGCCACGAACGGAACATGTTATTGTTCAGGCAGCGCCATAAGCAATTTTGTATGTTTACCTGCAGGTATTTGCCCGGCAAACCCCTGCGGAATAGGAACAAATCAGGATGCAATAATTACGAAAGTCACAGATGCTGTATTGACAGGATCCGGAACTGGATGTGACGGAAAAACTGATAAAGAGGCACTTAACTGTTTGGCTGACGAAATAGACCTCTATGACGGCTGGAGGAGAGAAGTCCTCACAGGTCCATCTGGATCAGAGGTATCGTCAAAGACCTTTGCAAAACCGTTTGTAGGCCAGGGTCTCGTGAACATGACTGCATATCATCCTACAACTACTCCGTGCAGCCTTGGCGGAGAAACCTATCTAATGACACTACACTATACGACCGGCACTGCATACTTCCAGCCTACAATAATCATGACAGGAGGTACTTCGGGAGCTTACTCCTCACTTGCTATAGAGCCTACTTCATATATAGGTAAAGGTGTACCTCCCCTTGGAGAGAGTATAATCGGTCTGCCACTACCTGGTGATTCTTACAAGGTAATAACCCAGGTCAGTGGTGCTCTGCCCGGCACAACTTTAAGCCCAAGTGAACCTGCAAAAAGAGGTTATCTGCTATGGTTGACAAAATAAAAGGCAGAGACGGCGTAACACTGATAGAACTGCTGGTCGTGTTGACGATAATCGGGATATTAAGCGCAATAGTCTCGTTTTCTGCCAGCTGGTTTATGAGAGAGTCCAGGCTGATAGATAACAGAGACAGGCTGCTTGCCGATCTCGAGTTCATGAAACTGAACGCCATAACAAAACCCCCGCATGCTGTATTTCTTTATTCACCAATTGGGAGTCTGCACTACTACGAGTTGCTAGAATTGAATGATGCAGATGGCAATTTTGTAAGGGATGCAGGAGAATTAACCACCAAGTTAACTGCTTCAGAGGCAAAAGGTTATAACTGTGACCCTGACTCGAGCGGTGGCGGAAATGATGCGTTCTGTTTTCGTATTGATTATAAACTAACATGGACCAATTGCGCAGGTGCTCCATCCAACACAGAGTTATGGTTCGACCGCAAGGGCATACCAAGGTGTTCAGACTGGTCAAATGGTTCAGGCATAATAACTATATGGATGGATGACAATAACAACAATGGCATAGATGCCGGTGAACTTACAAAAACAATAACAATAGACAGTTCAGGAAGGATACAATATGAACAGTAACAGGGGTTTTACACTCATTGAGGTTGTCATCGCAACGCTTGTAATACTCATAGTATCTTTAGGGTTTTTTGCCTGGTCAACCACAATAATCCAGAAGAATACTGCATCGCGGAATATCAATATAGGCTATGAAATGGCAATAGATATAGGGGAGAGGCTCCAGAGAATGTCTGATAATAATCTAATACAACCGGCTACCGGAAATGATATATATGTCGGTTTTAATACTTCGGGGGACTTGCTCGAATGTGCCGGAGCAACTCCCGCAACTTCAATTAGCTCAGCTGATGGACAGGGTCTGACGATATACACCGACCCATTTGACGATATGAATGACAAACTTTATCTGTATGACAAAAACACATGTTCCAGTGCAACACCTTTCTGCCTGTCATCAAGTAATATTAATGATACTGCGAATCCTCTTATTGATCACCCGAACGATGTATTATCCACCGATTATGACGAAATAATACCGGTAAGGTTTATAAACAACACTACTTTCTATGCGGTATGGAAGGTTGCATATCTGCCATGCGGTGCATTGACAACAAATAACAGGAAGATTTTTATTACTGTCTACTGGATGGATATCGAACCCTCAGATACAACATCAGCTGCTGTTGCAGGCAAGATAGGCACTTCTTATCTGCTCAAAACCGTATCAATAGTCGTGGACAAGACGATAGGAGTTGAATAATGAAAAAACTAATTAATAACAGAAATGGTGTTACACTTGTCGAGCTCCTCATTACACTGGTGATATTCTCAATAATAATAGTTACCATGCACTCTGTCTATACATCCTTCCTTAGAATCGCCACGACCGAAAGAAAGACAGCAAAGACAGAAATTGACCTGATTAATGTTGTATGGCCAATGATCAAGGAGGTACAGTCAGCAGGACTCGGCACGCCGGATGACCCGCTATTTACTTGTTCAGATGCCATTGCCCTGACTGGTGGTGTTCTGACGATCCATAGCACTGCTGCGGGTGATGCCCCTAACGCGGGCAGCTGGAGCTACATAGAACCTGACTGTTCAGTATCTAATATACCTGACGGTTCGAAGGTAGTGGTAATAAGCGCCCTCAATAGATCAAGGGTGGGTTCGGAAACTATAACTGCAGGAAAGGTCGGAGCAGCTTGTGATCCTGACAATGCTAACAATTTGGCATTTTGGTATGAAGATATTATGGGGGGTATTGAATGTTATGAAACAAAATATTCACTCCAGCCATATGGTATTCCTCCTAAAATGTGCGCACCAGGTACAAGCCAGTTCTCAAGAAGTGTCTCGAGCATAGCAGGAATTGAAAATTACGTTTCTATGTTCGACTGTGTACATACCGTTGATTTAAGATTCGGCTGTATTGATACTTCCGGGGACATCTCATGGCAGACAGACACGAACTGTGCTACTGGAGACCTGCATCTTGTGCGGATAGGCCTGATTGTTCAGAGCAGTTCATTCAGAAATATGCAGTCTCCTGCAAGCATTGATCTTTTTGGAAGTATAGGTGCTGCTACCACAGTAAATATAACACCGGCCCAGAGAAATTATAAATGGAGGGCAATAGAGCAGACAATAGCCCTTAGGAATATATTTTAGTTGAAGGGATAATGTACTATGAAATACTTAACTATTAGAAGATATAAAAATTCAGGTATTGCATTAGTTACCGCAATGGTAATAACTTTGGTTATTATGATGCTAATAGGATCACTGACATATCTGCTTACCAGAGGATTCGGCTCAAATGTCCTAAACAGGCAATTTACGACCGCCTATGATGCTGCTAACGGCGGAGTCGAATATGGAGCGGGTATAGTCAAGTCATACATTGATACAGCTGACATTTCAGGTCTGGTTCCTACAGCTGCCATTGAGGCAAGTATTTCAAATTTAATTCAAAACTGTTCGACAACACCCGAGACATTCACTCTCAACACTGCTGACGGCAATTATACTATTGATATCGAAATGGTATGTCTTGGCACCCAGGTGATCCCCGGTATGGGCGGCGTACTTAAATTCCCTCCGCTGCCTGCTATAACCAGTGGTGGTTCAGGGACATGGTACATATTCTACTCAATTAATGCAGTAGCACAAGAAACTACTACAGGGATAGTGGCAAGAACAGAATCGGTTTACAGGGCTATTCAATAATAATATAATATAAACAAAATTTCTAAAAGGTGGAAGAAATGAAGAGATGTCTATCTATCTTATTTGTTTCTATATTTTTGTTAAGTGCATGCGGGGGCAAGGATAAACAAGAAGAGGCCTTCTTAAAAACAGTTCCTGATAAAACTGAAACCACCAGTGCTGGCATCGAGGCCGAACCAGAAAAGACAATTGTTAAGGATACCGATGAGCTAGAAACCGAAAAGCCGGCAACCAAAGTCATACCTCCGATGCTCAGGTCAATAGAAGTTACACCCCAGTTCCCAAAACTAGGCGATACTATAAAAGTTGATATCGAAGCGATCGATCGTGAAGGAGATAAAGTCAATTTTACTTATGAGTGGACAAAAAACGAAGAACCTATGTTTGATGTTACTGACACGATTGTTTTAGACGACAACTTTACAAGAGGCGATAAGCTTAAACTTATAGTCATTCCTTATAATGAAAATGGCGAAGGAACGCCGGGGTTTGCGGATATTACAGTGGGCAATTCTCCACCGGAAATTGTCTCATCTCCTGATTCGATCGATTTGAAGAACCGCCAGTTCTCCTACCAGATAAAGGCTACTGACCGTGATGGTGATACGCTTGCCTATGCCCTGAAGAAATCACCTTCAGGTATGTCAATTAATGAGGAAACAGGACTAATACAGTGGGATGTCCCGAGAGAATTCAAGGGGAAGACGACCATCAATATATCCGTAACTGACGGCCATGACGGAGAGGGTATACAGAATTTTGTGATCGAAATAATGGCCGAGGCAACTGAGTAGGCAAACAAATACCTATCGTTTTTTTACTATACCCCAAAAAATGCCTTTGAAGCAGGTATACATTCTAATATAGTTGGGCATGTTTCTTGAGCGGACGCTACCCGAGTAACTTCAGCAGAAAATTCACCCCTCCCCCGACAAGTAGGGCAAAAGTAGTTATCATCGATATCATCATAAAGGCTGTTTTAGCACCCCTTTCCTTGATAATCATGAAAAAATTCGCAAGGCATGGTACAAACAGTGTAATTGTTATTATACCTACAATAATCTGGTTTTCATTCAACAGCCCCTGTTTAGCAAGATCAAAAAGTCCTGCAGCACCATAGTCCCTTCTTAAAAATCCCATCAGTAATACACCTGTTGTCTTCTCGGGGAGGCCAAGTAGGTTTACTATAATCGGAGATGCAAACGCCTCAATCCATGCTAAAAGTTTCAATTTATCCAGGATAAAAAGGATCAGGGTCCCAAGTAGGAAGAGAGGCACAGCTTCCTTCAGGTACCATTCAATCCTGTTCAGTGTCTTCATTAAAATATTGCCCATCCTTGGAACCCTGAGAGGGGGGAGTTCAAGGAAGAAATCAGCTTTTTCACCCGGTAATATCTTTGATGCTATGTATCCTGTAAGGACAAGAACAGAAAAAACCGTTCCAACCCACCATAGTGCTACCTTTATGGGGTAAGGACCCAGAATGCCGAGTATTATCCCGAGTTGTGCAGAACATGGTATGGCCAGTGCAATCAGGAACGTTGCTATTACCCTTTCTCTTTTGGTCTCAAGTATCCTTGTTGTCATTGTTGCCATAGTGCCGCATCCAAGGCCGAGCACCATGGGCAGAACCGCCTTGCCGTTCAGCCCCATCTTGGTAAATGCATTGTTTGTGATCACTGCAATCCTCGGCAGATACCCGCTGTCTTCAAGAAAACCAAAGGCAATAAAAAAAGTTGTTGTTATGGGTAGTATTATTGCTATTGCATAAGTGAGTGCCATTGTAAGCAGGCCGTATTGTCCTACGAGCATGTCCTGCAAAAAGACAGATGGAATAATATACCTTATTACTTTCTCAGTTCCCGGGCTGAGGTATCTGCCAAATATTATTTCTTCAAAAAAATCAACCAGTGTACCTGCACCGAACTTGCCAACAAACTCATAAAAAACGAAAAGGGTAAAAATCAGGAAAAATAATCCCCATAAAGGATGCATCGTCCATCTTCCGAGCAAACGTCCAATATACCCTGCCTCACTTTCACCTTTCTTTAAGACTTCCTCAACTATTGCCTCGGCTGAATCTATCCTCTTTCTGGCAATTATATTAGCAATAGGGTCTTTATACCTGGTCTGGGCCTCTTCCACCAGATCCTCAATCTTATCTAATGTCTCCTTATCAAGATTAGCAACAAGCCAGTTCCTCAGGCTATCGTCTCCTGAAAGAATCATAAGTGCAATTGACCTTTTCGAGATATGGAAATCAGGGAGTAAATCAGATATCTTTTCAACATAGTCTTCTGTTACTTCTCCATAATTTATTCTGATCTTTGGCTTTTTCGGTAAAAGCAGGGAATTTTTCAGTCTCGATATCCCTTTTCGTTGGGGAGCTACTGTTCCTATTACCTCGATACCCAACAATTCCTCTAATTTTTTATAATCGATCTCTATCCCCTTTGCCTTTGCCTCATCTTCCATATTCATATCAAGAACACTGGCAATCCCCATTTCAGCTATCTGTACAAGAAGCATTAATGACCTCTTGAGATTCTTGGAGTCTGCGACGAGAACAACACTTTCTGGCTCATCCCTGAACAGTATGTCTCTTGTAACACGCTCGTCCTCGCTCATTGGTATCAGGCTGTTTACGCCTGGAGAATCAACTACAAGGAATTTTTTATTGTCTAAACCTATATTGCCGTATGATACCTCAACCGTAGTCCCCGGATAATTAGAAACCGTAACATATCTGCCTGTAAGCAATCCGAAAATGACACTTTTACCTACGTTCGGATTTCCGACCAGCACTATTCTCTTATAATTCTGCTTCTTTTTATGCTCTTTCATGGCTACTTTTTGCTACATCTTTCACATTGTCCCCATATTACAAGTGTATGAGTCTGTCCTTCGAAACTATTCTGTCTGCAAATCTCATCCTGAAGATTTTCGATTTTTTCAGAATAAAACTCAAATATTTCACCGCATGAACCACAGATCAGGTGGTCATGGTGTCTATTGCCGAGGGTATGTTCGTATAAATATCCCTTTTCTGTTCTTGTGACTTTTTCAATAAGACCGCTTTTAAGAAGAAGATTCAGAGTCCTGTATACAGATGCCCTCGAGGCCTTTATACCTGAGTTTTTTATCTTTAGATAAAGTTGCTCAGGATCAAAATGTCCGTGAAATGAAAAAACCTCCTTCAGGATTGCCATACGCTCCTTTGTCAGTTTAAGTCCTCTATCCCAAAGAAAATTCTGGAATATCTTGATCTCCATGATGATATTCTAAATGAAATTGAGATTAAGTTTCAACTTATTTCACATAATTTTTTAATTTTATTATTATATATATATATTAACCCAAAAAATGCGTTTGAAGCATGTATACATATCTTATAGTTGGGCATGTTTCTTGAGGAGACCCACCTGAGGCGGGGCGAAGCCCCTTAACTTTTCGCATGGCGCATGGCGTTCTTTTAACCGCCTACTGCCTACTTTTTGATAACTAATAAGGTTACGTCTATCGGCTTCGTTTATCTTAGTCTTTATTCACCTCTAGTTATTCAATCTTCAATCTGCATTCTGCATTTTGCATTCTTCAATTTTCTTTGTGCTTTACTGCTTACTTCCTACTGCTTACTTCCTACTTTTTACTCCTCACTCCTTACTCCTTACCCCTCACCCCTTACTTTTTGTGCTATGCACTCTGCTCTGCACCCTTTGCGTCTTGCGGTTAGATACCTTCTCAGCAAACAGGTGGTTTTTAAATGTATTCACCCAAAAAATGCATATAGGAAAATGCAGATATTGCGAAAAAATTAATTTTTCGATACCTTAACGCACCTTTACCATATTCGAAATGGTATATTTTCATGCGAACAACGATTAAGGATAATCTCAATACAATAATCGAGTTAAATAAATTTTTGAGCAATATCTGCATTTTTCGGATTCATATGTTTTGCATTTAATTCGTTTTTATGCTATTTTTAAAACTTCAATGGAGGCATGAAATGAAGAAGATAGTCCTTGCATATTCTGGAGGCCTCGATACTTCTGTAGCCATAAAATGGTTGAAAGAAACCTACAATTCAGAAGTAATCGCATTCTGTGCAGACCTCGGACAGGCTGAGGATCTAAGAAGAGTAAGGCAGAAGGCAATTAAGACCGGAGCCTCAAAAGTATATATTGAAGATCTCAGGGAAGAGTTTGCTAAACATTATATCTTCCCCATGCTGAGAGGAAATGCTGTATATGAAGGATTCTATCTGCTCGGAACATCCATAGCCAGACCTCTTATAGCAAAAAAACAGATTGACATAGCAGTAAAAGAAAAGGCTGATGCAGTAGCCCACGGTGCAACAGGCAAAGGTAATGACCAGATAAGATTTGAGCTTTCATACTATGCTCTTAAGCCCGAGATAAAAGTTATATCTCCATGGAGGGAATGGCCTTTCGATTCAAGGAAATCTCTAATCGACTATTCTAATAAACATGGTATTCCTGTCTCTGCAACAAAAGAAAAACCATTCAGCATAGACAGAAATATCTTTCACATAAGTTATGAGGGTGGAATTCTCGAAAATCCCTGGTCAGAGCCTCCATCAGATATGTATACGCTAATAAACCCCCTGGAAAAAACTCCTGATAGACCGGCATACATCCAAATAACATTTAAAAAAGGGGATCCGGTAAATATTAACGGGAGAAATATGTCACCAGCCAGGCTATTGCTAAAACTGAATGAGATAGGCGGCAGACACGGAATAGGGAGAGTCGATATGGTTGAGAACAGATATGTTGGAATCAAATCAAGAGGGGTATATGAAGCACCAGGCGGAACCATATTACATATCGCCAGAAAGGCGGTTGAATCAATAACACTGGACAGGGAAGTTGTACATCTGAGAGACTCATTAATGCCAAGATATGCAGAGCTGATTTACTATGGTTACTGGTTTTCTCCTGAGCGCATCGTGCTTCAGAAACTTCTTGATGAGACTCAGAAATCTGTCTCAGGCACTGCACGGCTGAAACTTTACAAGGGAAATTGCCAGGTTGTTGGAAGAAAATCTCCTATATCCATTTATAGTTCTAAACTTGCAACATTCGATGCTGAAGATATCTATAATCAGAAGGATGCAGAGGGATTTATAAAACTGAATGCCCTTCGTTTAAAAGCTTACAAACCGCTCAGGAAAAAGTAACGGTTTAACTGCCTCTTCTGATAGCTAAACTGAATTATAAAATGAAGTACTTAGACTGTAAATTTAAAATTTATCAAAAAACAGATATGTATGTTTCAAAATCTGTGATCTGCTATTTGCAATTTGCAATTCCTTCCAGGAAAAGAGATGTCTGATATCAGGTACTGGATCGGCCTTTCCATTGTTCCGGAAATCGGCCCGGTCATGACTAAAAAACTGCTTGCATTGATGGAAAGCCCAGAAAAAATATTTAATGCAGGAATTAAAGACCTGCTTTCTGTAAAAGGACTCGATAAGGAAAAGGCTGAAAACATTAGAAACTTTCTGCACTGGGACTATATAGAAAAACAGATTAAGGTTATTGAGAGAAATGGCATAAAGGTCATCGGCTTTAATGATTCTCAATATCCTGAGGTACTTAGAGAATTGCCGGATTCCCCGGTAGTCCTCTATATGAAAGGGGATTATGATCCTGATGACAGGTATGGTATTGCAGTTGTCGGTTCACGAAAATATACATATTATGGAGAGGCCGTTGCACAGAAGATTTCGATCGAGCTATCCTCAGCAGGCTTTACGATTATCAGCGGAATGGCAAGAGGTATTGACAGCCTGGCCCATAAGGGTGCCTTGACCTCAGGCGGAAGAACCATTGCTGTGCTTGGCTCAGGTCTTGATATTTACTATCCTCCGGAGAATAAGGGGCTGATGGAAAAGATTATATGTTCTGGCTGTGTAATAAGTGAGTTTCCTCCTGGTACAATGCCAAATAGAGAAAATTTCCCCCGCAGAAACAGATTGATAAGCGGTCTTTCTCTGGGTGTCCTCGTTGTTGAAGCTACAAATGAAAGCGGTTCTCTTATTACAGCAAACTATGCACTAGAACAGAATAAGGAGGTATTTGCCATACCCGGCAATATAACCTCCAGTAATTCAGAAGGTACAAACAGGTTGATAAAGCAGGGTGCAAAGATAGTGCTTGATTCAGAAGATATTATTGAAGAACTCGCGCCTGTACTGAGAGGCTTTATTAAGTCAAGAAATAAAAAGAAAATAGACATGACAGAAGAGGAAAGCAGACTCTGCAGTATACTTACAAGAGAACCCATGCATATAGACCTGATAGCAAGGGAAACCGGACTGCCGGTATATAGAATTCTCGATTTGCTTCTTTCTCTGGAGTTGAAAGGAGTTACGAGACAAGCCAATGGAAAAAGATTTTATTTATCATGAGGTGGAGCCTTCGCCAGAAATTTAAAAATTTCAAAATTTCTTCGAAAAACTATTAAATACAATGGATTTTATTCCGAAGAAGTTCTAAATATAATTATTACGGCTCATTTCCTTATAAACAGAACTGATAAACTTGACATTTTAAAGTCTTTTCCTGTTTATATACATATATGGAGCAGTTTTATGAAAAATAAGATATAATCAGCATTCTGTAGGAGGAAGAGTATTTTATGGAAATAAGATTTAAAGAAAAATCGGGAAAAGAGGTTATTGATGAAGTCACTCGTTATTGTTGAATCACCTGCCAAGGCCAAGACAATCAGCAAAATCTTGGACAATAATTTTGCAGTTGCTGCATCAGTCGGCCATATTAAGGATCTGCCTAAAAATGAGATGGGGATTGATATCGAGAATAACTTCAAACCCAATTTTAAGGTTATCCCCGGCAAGGAGAAGATAATAAAAGAACTTAAAAAGGCATCAAAAGATGCTGAAGTAATTTATATTGCACCTGACCCGGATAGGGAAGGAGAGGCTATAGCCTGGCATATTGCTGAAGAGATTAACGGCAAATCAAAGTACATCTACAGGATAAAATTCAATGAAATTACGAAGACAGCAGTGCTTGACTCCATTAAGAATCCCGGCAAGATCGATATGAAAAAGGTCGATGCACAATTTGCCCGCAGGGTGCTGGACAGACTTGCAGGATACGGGTTGAGCCCTCTTCTCTGGAGAAAAGTAAAAAGGGGTTTGAGCGCTGGAAGGGTGCAGTCAGTTGCCGTAAGGCTGATAGTAGACAGAGAACGCGAGATAGATGCATTTAAACAGAAAGAGTATTGGTCTATAAATGCCGAATTTGAAGGATCCAGCAAACCTTCTTTCTGGGCAAAATTAATCAAGTACAAAGGTCAGAAAGTAGATATAAAAGACTCTGAATCTGCTGATGCTGTTGTGGAGAGTATAAAAGCCGGCAACTTCATCCTTTCAAAAATTGAACGCAAGAAAAGAAAGAGGATGCCCTCTCCTGCATTCACCACGAGCACATTACAACAGGAGGCCTCGAGAAAACTGCTCTTTACTGCCAAAAAAACAATGTCCGTTGCCCAGCAGCTTTATGAAGGCATAGAACTGGGAGATGAAGGCTCAGTCGGTCTCATCACTTATATGAGAACTGATTCAGTAAGGATATCAACCGAAGCACAGAATGCTGCCAGGGATTTTATTGAAAAAACATTTGGCAGGCAGTATTTGCCAGATAAACCCCCAGTATATAAAAGCAAGTCAACTGCTCAGGAAGCTCATGAGGCAATAAGACCCACATATCTAAACAACAGTCCCGAGGATATAAAGCAATATCTGACAAAAGATCAATACTCTCTATATAAACTAATTTGGAACCGTTTCATATCCAGCCAGATGGCCCCTGCCCAGCTTGAGCAGACTGCATTCGAGATATCATGTAATTCAGATAAATTCATGGAAGGTGAAACGGTGTTAAAAGCTTCAGGCAGTGTTGTCAAGTTTCAAGGCTTTATGACCCTGTACACAGAAAGCGCAGATGATGTCCTGGATGAAAATGGGTCACTACTGCCTGTTTTGAAAGAGGGTGAAATGCTTAAACTACTGAATCTACTGCCCAAACAGCACTTCACTCAACCCCCACTCCGTTATACTGAAGCCTCACTTGTAAAGACGCTTGAGGAAAAAGGCATTGGGAGGCCCAGTACCTATGCCACCATTCTTTCAACAATTCAGGATAGAAAATATGTCAGCAAACTGAATGGCAAATTCATTCCGACCGAACTCGGGTCCGTGGTTAATGACCTTCTTGTCGAGAGATTCACCGACCTAATGAATGTCGGCTTTACAGCCACTATGGAAAAGAAGCTCGATAATATAGAGGAAGGCAAAATAAAATGGGTAAAGGTTGTGAAAGACTTCTATAATCCTTTTCATAAAAAACTGAAAGATGCCTTGGCATTGCCTGGCAAGGTAAAGCCACAGGATATCCCCACAGATAAAACTTGTGAGAAATGCGGTCTGCCTATGGTAATCAGATGGGGAAGACATGGCAGATTCATGGCATGTTCCGGGTTCCCGGAATGCAAAAATTCAAAACCGCTAACAGATGAAAACCAGTCTTCTGAAAGTATAGAAACAGATGAAAAATGCCTGAAATGTGGTTCTGCAATGATACTTAAAACCAGCAAGTTCGGGAAGTTCCTTGCATGTTCAAAATACCCTGAATGCAAAACAACTAAGCCCATATCTACAGGAGTTAAATGCCCCAAAGATGGCGGTGACATTGTTGAAAGGCGTTCCAGAAAAGGAAAACTTTTCTGGAGCTGCAGCAATTATCCAGAATGCAAGTTTGCCACATGGTATAAAGTAATCCCACAGCAATGCCCTAAATGCACAGCAACATTTCTTGCAGAAAAAAGAGATAAGAAAGGTGATGTTTTCCTTTTCTGCCTGAAAAAAGAATGCGACTATAAGATCGAAGTTAAACCCATAGAAAAAACAGGGATGTGACCTACAACCCTAGTAAGGAGTAAAAAGTAGGCAGTAGGCACAAATAAAGACAGGTAAAGGAATAACATCGCAGGGTGCAAGGAGCAGGGAGCAGGGCGAACCAGAGAAACCAGATAAACTAGAGAAACCAAACAAACTAAGTAAACACATAACCGAAAGACGACTGACGAAACGGGCGTCGTTACCGTAACCGTTAGACGTAACCTTTTAGTTCTCAAGCAGTAAGTCGAACTATTTTGCATTATTGCAAAAGGATTTGCGAAAATGCAGGGTTTGATATCAGAGAAATCATTTAATATCAGATAGTTAAGCCTGGCACGATTAATGCTCTATAATTGGCAGTAATACTCAAGGAGGACAGTGATAAGATGAAAGACACAAAATATGCCAAAAAATTATTATACATGGGAGCAGGATGCGGGGTTGTCCTTTTTGCAATATTCGGTTTGCTTCCTGGCTCATTCCTTGGTGGAGTAATGGGACTTAATATAGCAGGTATCCTTCTCGGGACTCCTGTTACATCAGGTGTACTTTCAAGGCTTATCGTTGCAGCCTCAATGGTTATTGGAGTAATGGTAGCAGGCATTATGTTCATAGTGGCATCTTCTACAGCAGGCTGGTTAATCGGAAATGTGATTGATGCATTAAGAACCGAAAAGAAAGACTTGGAAGTCAAAGAGAAAGTATAGGAATAAATGAAAAGAAAAAAAGTAGGAAGTAAGCAGTAGGCACTAAAAAACGCTATGCGCCATGCGCTATGCGCTATGCAATAAAAAGGGAGGAGGAACCATGAAAGAAGAAAGGAAAAAAGTGATAAAGATAGGGACGAAGATCGGAGCAGCACTTGGCGTTATTGTATTTCTGATCTTTGGTATAGTTCCAGGGTTCTACTTTGGAAGCTATGGCACTCTTGTACTTCTAAGCAGCCTTTTAGGCGGGCCTGTAGAGCCTACGACCATTGTCAGGATGCTTACAGTAGTTGGCATACTGCTCGGAATATTCTGCATTGGAGCGGTCTGTGTTGTGCTTGGATCAATACTTGGGACAGTCCTTGGATATGTGGTTGATGTTGTTGGTAGTTTCAGCAAGGCAAAACCTGAGACTGCTGAAGTAGAAGCCCGCGAATAAAATAAAAACTTACTTAAAGGCCTCTTTAAGACAAATCTGGAGGGGTCTTTATGTACGGCGAATTTTACCATATATTATTATCAATCGCTTTGCTCACTATTCTTCTTACACTCTTGTCAAACAATACTGCAGCATGATTTAATGGGAAATTGTAATGATTGTCACACCATTGAATCCTTGAGCTTTCAGCGGTTACGAGGCCGTCTCCCATTCCCTTTTTTAGTTCTGCAAAATATAACTTCTTAGGGATTACCTTTTCAAAAATATCAGGGATTGAAAGAATTCTTTCAGGACTCAGTATCCATCTCTTATCGAGACCTTCCTTTATACCTTGCCACTTCCATCTGTACATAGTTAAAAGTAAAGGACTTGTTCCACCTATAGTCATATAATATACGCCTTCAACCTTCTTATCATTCAGAGACTTAAAAAAATCAGAATCAGGGAGAAGCTCTCTTATGGCCTCGCTTTCAAGGAAATCAATAATACGTTTTATAAATTTCCTGAACACCCCCCTGTTATTGCTATAAGGGAACAGTGGGGATATTATTGAGGTGAGAGGTGATATATAGACGGCAAGTTTTGTTATCGCACTTCCCCTGTGCGGGGTACATATTGTAATAAGTCCCTTTACCCGCTTATCCTTGCTCCTCAGATACTTTCTTGCGATCAGACCCCCCCTGCTGTGACCGACTAAAATTATTCCTTTTTTGCTGTATTTATCTGCAAAATCAATTATTTCTTTTAATTCAGACACAGCTAAAGCTACTGGACCAATAGGCCTTTTCTGGGTCCAGGTTATAACCGTGTATCCCTTTAATCTCATGTCATCGAATAATGTCTTCAGTCTACGAGGCCGGATACCTGTAGTAATTCCAGGAAAGGGAATAAAATGTTTTTTCCTGCTATATCCAAAATCCTTTTTCATTGGCCTTTTGGATAACAATATATTGATTGGCAAACTTCCTCCGAGTACGCGTGATTCAGATGGGTTTTCCCATATCTTCTCATCCATCCCCAGTCCATGAATAAATACTATAGCCGGCTTTCCACTGTCACCTTTTTGAAATACCATAAGTATATATTAACCCAAAAAATGCGTTTGAAGCAGGTATACATGTTGTATATTTGCGCATGTTTCTTGAGCGCACATAGGGAAATTTTTGGCACCCGTCATGGCGAAATAAGCGTTCCCGAGAAGTCGGGACGAATTTTTACTGTTTGACCCCGTAAAACGGGGTAACCCGTCTACGGGGGAGTTTTTACC
>JABAOH010005896.1_pt1 | contig 87102 bp, 70 predicted proteins | sample 7062181 | NCBI WGS metagenome assembly JABAOH01 (sample SAMN14538630, study PRJNA623070) | marine sediment metagenome | biome: marine biome [ENVO:00000428]; feature: marine pelagic biome [ENVO:01000023]; material: deep marine sediment [ENVO:00002113]; isolation source: pool of 5 deep marine... | reverse complement strand
GGCTTATCCTCGTAGATAAACCACAAAATTTCACATCCCACGATATCGTCCTCAAAATAAGAGGCATTCTCAAGATCAAGAAAGTCGGGCACTGCGGCACCTTAGATCCTCTTGCTACCGGATTGATGCTCCTTGCTTTAGGTAAAGCCACAAGGCTTTTTCCTTTTCTTTCCAATACGGATAAAGTTTATGAGGGGCTAATAAAATTTGGATTTTCCACTGATACTTACGACTCTTCTGGAAAACCCACTTCACTGGAAAAGAAAACATATCCCCCAAAATACAACCTTTTAAAAGCTATGAAAAAATTCCAAGGAGAGATTCAGCAGATCCCTCCCCCCTATTCTGCAAAAAAATATAAAGGCAAACCTCTATACGCACTGGCCAGGGGGAAAAAAGAATTTGAATTAAGACCGAGCAAAGTCTTTATCCATTTTTTCAAATTAATAAAATACAATCCTCCGCTCCTCAAATTTCAGGTGAAATGTTCTTCTGGAACTTATATCCGTTCCCTTGCTCATGATATAGGTCAAGACCTTGGTTGTGGGGCTCATCTCGCCGAGCTCACCAGAATAGATGTGGGAAATTATAACCTAAAGGAGAGTCACACGATAGAAGAAATAAAGGAATTAGCTGATGCAGGAAAAATCGATGAATTTCTCATCCGTTTTGAATCACTCCTTCCTGAATTTCCTAAGATCGTCCTCAACGAGAGAGGCTCTGTTCTGGCTAAAAACGGCAATTTAATTTCCCCCGAAAACATCCAAGAAACAATTCTTGATGAATCTTCTTCTGCTGATATCTCACTTAAAGGAGAGAAATTGTGCAGAATGTTCAGCCTTGAAGGAAAATTCCTTGCTGTAGCCAAATATATACCAGAAAAAAATTGCTTCCATCCCTTTTTGGTAATTGACTCCAAGGAAGTGGTGCAATAAATTACAAACAATGAAAAAAAGAGAATTGTTTGCTTCCCGCTGGGGGATTATTTTTGCCGGCTTGGGCATGGCTATCGGTACCGGGAATATATGGCGCTTTCCACGCATTGTATCCCAACAAGGAGGAGGAGCATTCCTCATTCCCTGGATTCTTTTCCTTTTCCTCTGGTCTATTCCTCTCCTTATAATTGAAATATCAATGGGAAAGAAAACCCGTTCAGGAGTTATAGGATCCTTCGGAAAAATAATAGGCAAGAATTATGCCTGGATGGGAACTTTTGTTACGTTCGTCACTACAGCCATCATGTTTTATTATTCAGTCGTTACTGGTTGGTGCCTTAAATACTTCCTGGCAACGTCTTTCCAGGGCTTAATCCAAAAAAACTCGTTGGAATTCTGGCATTCTTTCACTTCTTCCTGGGAGCCAGTTCTTTTTCACTTTGCCGCACTGGGGATTGGCGGCTTCATAATCTTCAAAGGAGTGGTTAAAGGAATAGAGAGAGCCAATAGAATTCTTATCCCTTCTCTTTTTATTCTCTTGATTATAGCCTGCGTCCGGAGCCTGACTCTTCCATCTGCGTTTCAAGGCTTAAATTTCCTTTTTTCGCCTAATCTTGCCAGATTAGCCGATTACGAAGTATGGCTGAATGCCCTGAGCCAATCGGCTTGGTCTACGGGGGCAGGGTGGGGATTGATACTTACCTATGCTGTTTACTCTCACAAAAAAGAAAATCCTGTGCTGACCTCAACAACACTTGGCTTCGGAAATAACCTCGCTTCACTTCTGGCTGCAGTAGCTGTCATTCCAACTGTTTTTTCCTATTTTTCAACGCAGGATTTCTCCCATCAAAAAGTCCTCGAGGTGATGAAAGCAGACAATCAAGGCCTTACTTTCATCTGGATTCCCAACCTGTTTTCAAAAATCCCTGCTGGCTCTTTTTTCCTGGCACTTTTCTTTCTCGCTCTTTCATTTGCTGCCTTTTCCTCTCTTATTTCCATGATGGAACTTGACACCCGTATATTGATGGACGCAGGATTCTCCAGAAAGAAGGCTATCATACTGATATGTGTCTGCGCTTTCGTTCTCGGATTTCCTTCTGCCATCAGCATGGGATTTTTTACTAATCAAGACTGGGTCTGGAGTTTGGGCTTAATGGTTAGCGGCTTTTTCTTCACGATCGCAGTCCTCAAATTTGGCCCAAAAAANNTCTTTCTGTTACCTCTTCAGTTTATAGCGATGCTAGGATGGTGGTTCTGGCAAAGCTACTCTGGAGATCCTCATAACTGGTTTAATATAGCCTCTCCCGGCTCAGTAGGCACTGTGCTTTTTCAATGGGTCATAGCCCTTGGATTATTTATTCTTTTAAATAAAACCATCACAAAAAAAATGTTAAGCAACAAAAATGACTATTGAAGCTATTCTTTTTATGGTCTTTATTTTTGCCGTTTGTCTGGCCGGATTTGGGTATAGTCTCTATCTATCATCAAAAAATAAATAAAATCAGGCCTTAACCTTATATCTTCATTCAATCCTTGAATTTTAATCCAAGATATTGTATTTTAGGGTGGAAATGAGACTGAATAAGAACCAGATAGAGCATATGGCTTTCATTATAGTCCGAAATCTGCTCAAAGAAGAAAAGATTATCGTCGACGACAGGAATAAACTCACAGAGAGTCTTATGAGTTTAATAACAGATGAGTTTCAAAAAGAAGACAAACTTGACCAAGAAGTGAGGGAAATTCTCAACAAACATATGGAAAAAATCCGAAGCGAAAATATTGAATACCAGACCATGTTCAGGATGATCAAAACAAAATTAGCTAAAGAAAGGAATATTGTCCTGTGACCAAGAGATTATCGAGAGAAAAAATAAATTTTTTGGCTCGCCAGGTCCTTAACTCTCTGTTTGAAAATGATGAGGTAGAATTCCTTTTTGAGCCAAATGAAATTAGGTTATCTATAGTGAACAGCATCGAAGAAGAGTTAAAACTCTATGATCTAATAGATAAAAAAGCTATTGAAAAAATCCAGTCTCAGAAAAAAGCCATCGAAGAAGGAAGCAGGGAGTGGGAAATCCTGTACCGTAAATACTACAATGAGGAAATCTCGAAGCTCGGAAAAATTCTCGAATAATACTGCCTTGAACAAGGGGGAAAAGAATCTCATAGAATTCGAAGAAATAGTCCGCTATTCTGAAACCGATCAAATGGGGGTTGCTCATAATAAAAATTACTTCGAATGGTTCGAGATCGGCAGGACTGAGTACTGCCGCCAAAAAAATATTCCGTATAAAGATATCGAAGCGCAGGGATTTTACCTGGTTGTTGTCGAGGCTTTTTGTAAATACAAAAAACCGCTAAGGTATGATCAAGAATTCCTAATTCGTGTCTTCTTAGAAAATATCACTCCAAAAAAAATAGAGTTTGCTTATGAGCTGGTAACAAAAGAAGACAAAAAATTGATAGCCTCTGGCCACACAGTCCACATAGTGACTAATTCAAAGGCAAAGACCTGCTCTCTCCCACCCCATATAGTCAACGCGCTAAGGGCTTCTCTACCTTGATGGATTCTTTTAATCCTGTTCTATAAATTATCGCACGTCTGTTAAATCATTTCAGAATGCCGTACTGACCGGTCGAGCTATCTCGAAATAAAGGCCATCGGGGAGGAACATAAGAAAACAGGGAAAAAACGACAATCATCAAAACAAGAATCACTCTCGCCACGATTCTTGCCTTTGGATGGAACGGCTGCCGAACCATTAGTGCAAAGCTGATCATCTGTCCAGCGATCACGGCAAGTCCAAAAAGGGCTATGTCAAGCCAAAGAATGTGGCTGCCAGTCAGGGCTGTATAGCCATAAAATACAACCACAATGAAAAAAGGCATCGTGAAGAGTCCATAGGTCTTGGCCACCCAAAAATTTTTCGTTTTTGCTCTTAGAAAAAGGAACTCAATCAAACCAAAAATCAAACCAGGCCAGAAGGCCAGTTTTAAATGCTCCCAGACGCTTTCGTTGACCGCAGAAATCAGCGCTGCTGGTGGCCATCTCCCCAGCCAAGCAAATAAGAAATGAAGAACGCTCCCTGAGAGAAAAATGATAACAATTCCGCCCAGCTCCCACATGAAGATAGTAGTCTTTAATCTTTTCAACTCTTAAATGGTAAGCAAAAACCGGAGATTCTGTCTTATTAGGAACGAACTCGCTTGGCTCTTTTACAAAAACTCATAGAATTATGATAAACCGCGCTGATCAGCTAAGATATAATACTTAATAATCTCTAGCACTACCCACTATTCATACACTAATATTACTACTCTCCTGTTCTGGGATCTTCCCTCACTAGTCGAGTTGTCAGCCATTGGCTTGGCACTTCCATAGCTTATCACTTCCATCCTGTGAAGAGGAATATGATATTGTTCGTGGAGATATCCCATCACTGCTTCAGCTCTCTTCTTTCCTAGGTAAACGTTCCAGTCCTCTGGTCCTGTGCTATCGGCATGTCCCTGGATTTCAAGATAAAGACCTTTATCTTGAGCTATAAGTTTCTCGACAAACCTGTCTAACGCTACTTTTGCTTCATCACTGAGTTCGAAACTCTCGAATGCAAATTTAGCTTCATCATTTCTTATAACTTCCTGCAAAATCAGTTTTCCCTGCGCAAATCTTCTTACTTCATTAATCTTGCCGTCAAATTCTGATTTCTGTTGATTTAATTCGGACTGATTCTGGGTAATGAGAGAACCGATAGTGGTTAATCTTTCATCATGTTCCTTGATTCTTTTCTGATTCTCCTCAACTGCAGTTTGCATTCCTTCAATTTTTTGATCCAGAGTAGCCGCTTCTCCAAGCACATATTTTTTGGTAGCGCAACCCGTAGTTGCCATCAATCCTACGAGAAACAGTGCCCCGATAAGAAATGTGATTCTGTTTTTTTTCATTTTCACCTCCTTCCTTTTTTATTAATAATCGGCTTTTGATAATATAAAATTATTTGAATCTCGTCCAGAACTATTTTTCAAACGCATTTTTTTGATTTTATCTCCTCTAACTCCACAATAAAATGAAAATTTATTATTTGGTATATTATCCTCAGCCTTTGGATAGTAACCTTAATTAACAAATAATCATAGCTATTGTCAAGGGGATTTCTTCTCACCGCTATAATATCCTTCTCTCGTTCTCACTTTGTACTTCTTTTTCGGAGTAGTTACCTTGATCTCTCGATATTCATTTTCTTGATCACTATAGGAAGTATATCCGAGTATATACTGATAACCGAGTTCTCTTTTTATCTCTTTTATGGCAGTTTTCAATTCTTCAGCTTGATTAATGAAGAATGCCTTTCCTCCTGTGGCTCTTGAGAATCTCTCAAGAGAGTAAATAATACCAGAAGAAGTCAATGAAGGAGAATGTTTATACTTTTTTAAATATTGGTCACTCAAAGGAATTTTATAGCCGATGGTATATATAGGTATATCTACTCTTCTAGCAATTTCAACGGCCTGATAGTGAGAATATTGGCTATCATTCTCAATCCCGTCTGTAATCAAAAGAATGGCCCTCTTTTCATTTTCTCCTTTATTAGCAAATTCTGGAGTTACCGCAACTGCATCGTTCAAAGCTGTCTGGCCGTAAGCTTCTGTCCTATCCAGGACTTCTAAAAAATAATTCTTATTATTGGAAAAATTCATTGCAACCTCTACCTCTCCATCAGCAAAAATCAACAAAGAGAATTCATCATCGAGATCAAGAAGGGATGCTGCGAGATATTTGAGTGATTCCTTGCTTTCTTTCAGTTTGTCCTGGAGATCCATGCTCCCGCTTACATCAAGGAGGATGGTTAAACTCAAAGGTGCTTTAAAATCGTGGCTAAAGTAGGTTATATCCTTCTTTTCGTCGTTCTCAAAAACAAAAAAATCTTCCTTTGTGAGGTGGTTAATGTATCTTCCTTTCTTATCATATACTGTTACTGCTATTGAGATAGCACTGACTGCTACGGTATGAGATATTCCTTTATCTTTTTTTTCTTGTGCATAGGATGGCTGGGTAGATACATTTATCAATGCCGTAAAAAATAAAATGAGAGCTGCTGACAATAAAAAAGCTTTTCTTTTTATGCTCGGCGTGATTTTCCTCAATTTTCTTATTTTTAGCACTTTCTTATTATTATAGCTTAATTAAGCTGAATAATTCTGAATTATGATTATAAACCAATCCTTGGCGTACCATCATAAAGAATGATTTTTTAAAATCCAAATATAATACTTATTCTATTAATTAGTCGTATGAATAGCAATTAATGAGGAAAGAATCATATTGCAGGAGACTACCGTTGCCTAGCTTTCACTCGTCTCAAATTCCTTTGAAAAAATAAGGTAAAAAACACTGGAAATATAAAAATAGAGACAATTATAGCTGTAGTAATCACTGGACCTAAGCGCACCATCGAGTAACTGAAAGCTATGATTGGCAGCAGGCCAATCCGAACGACAAATTTCAACGCGTCGCTTTTAGCAATAAAGCGAGCAAAGAATGGCGAATATTTGTAATATAAATTAACAAGCTTACGCCCAAGCTTGCTTGGCATAAGGTAGGTGTCCCTTAAATCCCGAACAATCATTATATGAGGATGGACTGGGGAATCATAGGCAGCACCCATAGAGCAGCTTTCCTCCATTTCTTGTTCTGTTTGTTTTATTTCTTTAATCACTGCATCAATTGCGAGATATAAGACGCCTACAGCAACCGCAACAAGTGCCAACCTAGCGGAAAGTGGCATGCCCTTCTTCTTAACTTCTATCTGGTATATCTCCTCCCAGTGAATCTCTGCAGGGCCAGTTTTACTCTTGACGATAATCCCTGAGGACAAAAACGGAATTTTGCCTTCAGAAATAAGCTTATTTATCGTCTCAACTTCACAAGCGTTTCCGCTGCTATCCATGACATTTTTTATCTCACTTAGCTTTGTTCTCTCAGGTTTGGCTCTTCCTGCATGTTTAGCTTCTATAATTCCAAAGTCAAATCCCAGGAATTCACACTCAAATTTGTTTCCGCTCGCGTTTAATATAATGACATTTTCACCCAAGGCGGGCAGCATGATTTCACCCTCATTTTTTTCTCGACTATCAGCGTAGTTTTCAGCATATTCTTCAGGAGAAAAAAGAGCAAGTCCGTCGAATTTCCCGCTCACAATAGCTCCGGAATTTTGGACAACAAGGATACGAGTGCCAGGTTTTATCGTTCCCTTAGAAAACGAGATTATATCTTGTCTTAATTCTGGAGGAGTCTTGAGCCTAGGTTTGCTTTCAGGAAGCTTAAGAGTAATGCAATTTATTGCAACTAAAGATAAGACAAGAAACAAGGCTATGAATTTTTTGAATTGTGGATTCATCTTCCTTCCTTAATAACGAAAAAATATTATGCAATATTAATACACTTGTCAATCAAAAGGAGGACCTAAAGGAAATAAGGACTAATTTTAAGAAAGGTAGCCTTTTTTTATTAAATAATCCTTGAGGGCTTTTTCCCAGGGGGAAAATTCAGTCAATCCTATCTCTTTTGCTTTTTTGTTCTCTAAGACAGAATAAGAGGGCCGGTGGGCCCGAGCCCCATAGGTTTCAGAATCAATTGGCTCAAGCTTAGGCCTTTTTCCCGTTAAAGAAAATATGGTACTTGCAAACTCAAACCAAGTGCATTGGCCCTCGTTTGTTAAATGATAAAGGCCATAATGTTGCGTGCGGATAAGCTCTGCGATCCTGAGCGCAAGCTCTGCGCTGGATGTAGGTGTAACTACTTGATCGTTCACGATTCTTAAAGGTTTACCCCTTTTTTCTAAAAATACCATGGCATCAACAAAATTCGTTCCCTTTCCCCAGCAGCCTGCTTCGCCGTAGAGCCCGCAGCTTCTTATAAGGAAATAGTTTTCCATAATATTCTGGACAAAATATTCTCCAGCCAACTTGGAGACAGCATAAACATTCAGAGGGTTGGGATTATCTTCTTCTGCGTACGGAGTTTTTTTATTTCCATCAAAGACATAATCTGTGCTGAAATGGACTAAGGTCAAGCCAAGCTCCTGGCAAATCAAGGCAAGATCCCTGACGGCTGTTGAATTGACTTGGAAGGATTTCTGAGGATTTTCCTCACATTCATCAACTCTATGATAGGCAGCAGTATTTATGACAACATCAAGATTAATTTTAGAAAGAGTTTCCTTTGTTTTTTCAGGGTTTGTTATATCAAAATCAGGATAATAAAGTGGAAAAACCTTTTCTCCTTTGAGGACTTTAGCCAAATCAGAGCCGAGTTGACCGTCAGCTCCGATAATTGCAATTTTCATCTTTATCTATAACTTCTCCTTGAGCAAATATTACTAACATTATAATCTTGACTGCTCTATTTATTACTGCAAAAAAAGGCCAGGGATTTGTCCATAGCATCTATTTTTTCTTGATTAAATTCTTTAGTCTATCCTCCGCGGAATTAAAAAATTCCTAACAATCCTCCGGATTAGTCCTGAATCCTTTGGGGTTGATTTTAAGGCTTTCTCAAAAAAGGACTTAGTTTCTAGATCCAGAGAGCTAAATCTTCTCAAAAGTGTTTGGGCATTAGGAATATTTATCTCAGGATGAATCTGAATTCCCCAAATTGGTCTCTTTTTCATTTGAAAAGCCTGGATCTGGCAGTCTTTAGAAGAAGCAAGAACAACAAAGGCATCACTCAAATTCACTACTTCATCGAAATGACTTGAGAAGGAAAAAACCTCCCCTTTTTTCCCTAAAAGTTCATTATCCACCTTGATCTGGATAGGAATCCAACCCACCTCTGGATGAACACATCTCTGAACACTGTCCGAACCCAAAAGAGCAAGGGCGATAAGCTGATGTCCGTAGCAGCTGCCAAGTATAGAGAGCCCTTTTTCCACTGCATCTTGAACCACCTCGACCTCTTCGTAAACCCAGTTTTCTCTCTCTATTATAGATGCTTCGCCGCCGCTTAAGATTAAATGAGTGTAATTTTTACTTAGATCAGGAAAATGGCTTTCTTTCGCTTTGAAGGAATCCAAAGCAACGTTTAAATAGAGCTTCCAGTGTTCTTGCGGATTGTAGATTGAGGAATCTATAGAATTATCTACGAAGGCAACCTTCACTTCTTTTTCTTTCATCCCAACTCACTTTCTTCATACTGGCTTTTCCTAAAATTATAAGCATCCATCAACAAAATACAACCTGTTTCTATTTTATTAATATTTTCTTTGTTTTTGAGATATTGATTCTGGTATAATTCAGTTTCAACAAAGGAGGAGAAAAATTGCCTAATGTAAAACAAGAATCTGAACTCTATGTTATCACACCGGATGAGCCTGGGATTTTAGGCAGAGTCCTGGGAACCTTAGCCAATGCAGGCGTAAATCTTAAAGCCCTCAATGCTCGTTCCGAAGGAGGGAAAGGCGTCTTTTTTCTCATAACTTCTGACAATAAAAAGGCGGAGAAAGCCCTTAAAGGAATCGGATATAACGTGAAAATTAACAATGTGGTAACCGTTGAAATCGATGACCGCATCGGAGCTGGAGCAGAGATGGGCGCTCTTATCGGAAATGCGGCCATTGATATCCACTATTGCTATGGAACCTCTTCAGGGGGAGCAAAAGCCTTGTTGGTGTTTCAAACGAACGACAATAAGAAAACAGTCGAAACCCTGAGATAAACAAACAAAACTGCACCTCCCTAAAAAAATGAGTTCTTCCCTTACGGGACGCCTCAATCATCAAGCGACTGCGTTTGTAAAAGAAGTACTGTCTCAATGGCTGGACGATGAGGAAATATATTCCTTAACAAAAACCATAAAAGATTGGCAAGAAACAATTAATCCTGCCCATACAAGGCTGCCCAGATTCGCTCCATTCTCCACAGGATCGTCTGTTGATAAAGTATCTCTTGTCTTGGTACCAGTTGTTTCCTCCGCAGGTATCGTTGTCTCCAAAATCTCTGAGCCGTTTAATCTATTATGTCCCGCCAGGAAAAAAGCTTTCCATATCCTTGATAGCTTCAACTGCCATTCAAATAAACTGGAATCAATTCCTGGCTTCCAAACTTCTCTCGGACCGAGAGAGATCAAGAGCCAACTCTCGCAGGTGGGGGCAGTCCTATTTTCTCCACCGAAGCAAATAGCTCCTTTTCTTAAAAAAATATCTCCCTCTGAAGGTTCTAACTCTTGGCAAGATCTTCGTGCTGAACTTTTGAGTTGCTTCGTAGGCAGCATATTATTATGCGGAGTGAACGGAGCTTCCTTCGACATAAAAATTGGGAATGGCTCTTTTTTAAAAAACTTAAAGGAAGCCAGAAGCTTAGTTCAATCATTAAATAATGTCTGTGATCGTCTGAGAATCATCTCAAGTTTTATCCTGAGTGATATGGATCAGCCTCTTGGTCAAGCATTGGGAAGTTCTCTTGAGATCAGAGAGGTCCTGGAGGTCTTCAAAGGAAAAGGACCTTTAGACGTTCTGAAGCTAGCCTTAGAGTTAGGAACAGACATACTCCTTTTAGCCAAAAAATCCTTAAACAGAACAGAAGCAAAAAGAGTCCTCAAGGAGAAAATCATTAGAGGTGAGGCTCTCGAAAAGTTCAAACAAATTATTGAAGCTCAAAAGGGAGATTCTCGAATTATTGACGATTATTCTTTGCTTCCACAAGCTAAAGACAGATTAAAAATCCTCTCCCCCAAAAAGGGTTACATTAATAAGATAATGATGAAACAAATCCGTTCCGTTTGTCTTGAATTGGAGACAGGCGGTAAGGATTCTGCAGAATCAAGTGATCATGGATCTGGTCTTTTAATCTTCAAGAAGACTGGCGAAAAAGTAGAAAAGGGGATAACTCTGGCCGAACTTCACTTTAACAAGGTCAAAAATGTCTCCAGGCTTGAGAAGGAGACCCAGGGAGCTTTTATAATCTCAGAAAAACCTCCTAGTTTTCGGCCATTTATTATTGAAAGAATTGGCACGAAAGTATAATTTAAGAGGGAAACAATCTTTGGCTTTTTTGTTAGAAAAAAAATCTCTTATATGTTAGACTGCTTTCTGTTTTAACCTAGCGAAAGGACGCGTAAATGGAAGAACACAAATCTTACGTGCCCGAAATAACTCCCTATAAAGATATAACTCTTAAGGCTGTTATTATCGGAGCAATATTCGGAGTCATTTTTGGCTCTGCCAATGCCTATTTAGGATTAAGGGTAGGATTAACAATATCAACGGCTATTCCCTTGGCTGTTATTTCTGTAGCAGTATTCAGAGCCTTAAGTCCAATCCTCGGAAAAAGCACGATCTTGGATTGTAATATTGCCCAGACTACAGGCTCTGCCAGCTCTTCCTTAGCATCAGGAATCATCTTTACTATACCTGCCCTGTTTCTTTGGGGTTTTAGCCCAAGCCTGTTTAAGATCGGCACTTTAGCTCTACTTGGAGGAATCCTGGGAGTTCTGTTCATGATTCCCTTAAGGAGAGCACTGATCGTAAAGGAGCGCGCAGTCCTCCCCTACCCGGAAGGGACAGCAGCTGCTCAAGTCCTGATCTCGGCTGATGTAGGAGGGGCAAAAGCCAAAAATGTGTTTCTTGGTTTGGGAGTGGGAGCTTTCTTCAAGGGTCTGATTGAAATCTTGAAACTCTGGCCAGAAAAAATCTATCTTAAGATTCCAGTCTTAAAAAAAGCTCTGCTTGGAATGGAACCCACTCCTGCCCTTTTGGGTGTGGGCTTCATCCTGGGCCCTCGAATCGCAGGCATAATGGTGGCCGGAGGGCTTCTCTCCTGGATTGGAATTATTCCATTGATTTCTTACTTCGGGGAAAACCTGAGTACTCCCCTTTTTCCTGAAACAGACCTGCCCATAGCACAGATGTCTGCAGAAGAAATCTGGAGAAATTACGTAAAGTTCATAGGTGCAGGTGCAGTAGCTGTGGGAGGAATCATCACTGTCGTCAAGTCTCTGCCCACGATGTTCAACGCGCTGAAGATAGGAATTAAAGATTTCAGCCTTAGCAGACAAAATGTTGAATTAAAGAAAAAACGGACAGATACCGACCTTCCGATTACAGTTCTTGGCCTTGGAATTCTTGTCGTGATAATCATAATAATACTCACTCCTCAAATCCTGGGCATCACCACCACCTTACTTGTTAGGCTTATAGCTTCGATCTGCATCGTTATATTCGCCTTCTGCTTTGTCACCGTCTCATCCAGAATCGTAGGCATGATAGGTGTGTCCTCAAATCCTACATCTGGCATGACGATTGTCACTCTTCTCGGGACAAGCCTTTTATTCTTAGCATTTGGATGGACAGATATCTTAGGAATGGCGACAGCCCTTACCGTGGGCACAGTAGTCTGTGTCGGCGCTTCCATCGCAGGCGACATCTCCCAGGACCTCAAAGCTGGTTATATAATCGGAGCCACTCCTAAAAGACAGCAGAGCTCAGAATTGGTAGGAGTGCTGGCTTCAGCTTTTGCTATAGCCGCCGCGGTCTGGCTTCTGGGAGAAGCATTCTCTTTCGGGTCACAGGCTCTCCCAGCGCCTCAGGCCACCTTGATGAAAACCGTTGTCGAGGGAGTGCTTGGGGGCGACCTTCCTTGGGGACTTGTTTTGGTTGGAGGGGCTTTTGCTATCGTANNTAGACGATTTATCGAGAAAAGAGCAGCTAATGAAGAGCTTAAGACCACAAGAAAAGAAAAAGGAGTCCTTCTCAGTTCAGGATTTATTGCTGGAGAAGGCATCCTGATGGTTTTGGTCGCTATCTACGCCTATATCAAAAAAGCAAGGCCCACAGGAATTGGCCTTGTCTGGCCAGGAAGCGTCGGTGATTTCGTAGCCTTAGCAGCTTTTATTGGTTTAGTGGCCTATCTCATTTTAAAAAGCTCAAAAAAATAAAGCTTCTTATCTGTTTCTTGCGNNAAGATTTAATGATTTATACTATTTCTTAGAGGATTATTATTTTAATGGAGATAAGATGAACTCCCTTATTATAGCTTTCATCCTCCTCTTATGGCTCGTCCTAGGATACAAGATATACGGAAATTTTATCGAAAAAAAGGTTGTTCAAGCTGACAATTCCCGTATTACTCCCGCCAGAGAATTAAGGGATGGGATCGATTATACTCCTGCAAAAAAACCGCTTCTTTTTGGTCATCATTTTTCCTCGATTGCCGGGGCAGGGCCTATCCTGGGACCTCTGCTCGGGGTTTTATATTTCGGCTGGCTCGGAGCTCTCCTCTGGGTAGCTCTTGGCAGCATTTTCCTGGGCGCAGTTCATGATTACACATCACTCATGACATCTGTCCAGAATAAAGGCACGTCTTTAGCCGATATTTCAGAAAAGACGCTGGGCCTTCGAGCGAAGATAATATTTTCTATCTTTCTTTGGCTAGCCCTGGCGCTGGTCATAGCCGTCTTCGCTGTTGTTGCTTCAAGGACGCTTGTTTCTCAACCCGAAATAGTCATTCCCACTTTTGGACTGGTATTCATCGCCATGATCTTTGGCTGGTTGATATATAAAAAGGGCATCAATATTCTCGCTGGGACTATTATCTCTCTTCTTTTCCTTTTTCTCCTCATTTACATGGGAAATATGGCACCGATAATCCTTCCTGCTAAGATAATCGGGATGTCCAGCCAGAATTTCTGGTTCTACATTCTTATTATTTATAGCCTCTTCGCTTCCTCTCTCCCCGTCTGGTTTCTTCTCCAGCCTCGGGATTATATCAGCACCTGGATTCTCTTTTTGGGTCTCGGATTAGGCTATCTTGGATTAATCATATTGCATCCCTCACTGAATGCTCCTGCTTTTGTTTCTTTCATGAGCAAAGGCGGCAAACCCTGGGAGGGAGGTCCTCTCTGGCCCATGCTCTTTGTTATTATTGCTTGCGGCGCCATTTCCGGTTTCCACTCCGTTGTTGCCGGCGGAACAACCGCCAAGCAATTACCAGACGAAGCCAGCGGAAAATTGATTGGATACGGCGGCATGGTCACAGAAGCTGCTCTAGCTGGTCTTGTGATATTCATCGCTGCAAGTGCTTTGATCTGGGATCCTTCAGGAGTAGAAAATCCAATTGGTTTTCAGTATCTTATGACAACAATGGGGAATCCTATTCAAGCTTTCGCTACTGGATACGGAAAGCTCGTCTCTTCTCTTCCCGGCATTACTCTGGTTATTGGTTCTTTCTTCGGTATGGTCATGCTCAATGCTTTTGTGCTCACTACCCTTGATACCGGAACAAGGCTGGGGCGGTTTATCACCACAGAGCTTTTGGGAAAGAAGGTGCCTGTTCTTAACAATAGATGGGTAGCATCTCTGGTTGTTCTTATCTTTGCAGCGATCCTGGGGGGAACCGAAAGTTATAAAGTTATCTGGCCTGTCTTTGGTGCCTCAAATCAACTCGTGGCAGCTTTGGCATTAATCGTTGTCTCTTCCTATTTGGTTGGCACAAAAAGACCTAAAAAATTCACGGTTTACCCAGCTATCTTCATGTTGCTTACAACGCTTGGCGCCCTTATTTACCAGGGTTACCACTTTTTCCAGGCGAGAAGATATCTTTTAGGGTTCGTTAGTCTTATCCTTATAGTCCTGGCATCTATAGTTGTTTACGATGCCCGATCAATCCTTTTCAAGAAAGAGGAGTCACCTTGAAAACAACGCCTTTTGGGTCGGGACAGCATAAGGTTTCCGTCTCAGAAACCCAATCATCATGAGGAAGTTCATCCTCCCTTTGTTTGGTCGTTAAAAAGGGAAAGAGGCTATTCAAAGCATAAATACAAACCTTCTTCCTCTCTGGTATTTCAATCGTCCCTTCACCTCTGATGAAAAAGATGTCTCCCACTTTATGTCTTGCTCCACACCGTTCCTTAACTCCAACGACTTCTACCTTTAACTCTTTCATGCTTCCTCCTTTCTTTGTTCAACTACAGATATATACAAATATATAGGCCAAGCAGGAAAAAATCAAATAAACACGTTGACAAAGCAAAAAAATCTATCGTAAAATTTATGTGTAGATAATCCTGGAAATAAGGAGGATGCGATGACTACAAGAGCTGAGCCTAATGTGGTTCCCCTGTGTGATGTACTATTGGTTCTGCTCATTATTTTCATGGTCATAACGCCGATGGTGCAAAAGGGAGTGGACGTGAAATTGCCTGAAACTACAGCAGAGCAATCAGCAGCACCCGCTGGTGTTATCGTGATGACACTGCATAACAACATGAAAGTGGATATTAACCAAAGATACATGGAGTTTGACCTTGTTCAGAATGAACTAAGGAGTATCTATGCTCCTCGCCAGGATAAGACAATATTCATCAGAGCCGACGCAAGAATCCCCTACTCCAGAGTAATCGAGCTTATCGACCTTGCTAGAGGAGCTGGGGTGGAAGTAATGGGCATAATTCCTGAATACTTCACAGAAGAAGAAGAAACGGGAAATATATAAAAAGCGGCGCTCCTCTCTCCTTATAAATATCAAATGAAAAAAACAATATTCCCTTCTATTTGTATCATTTTTTTCCTCTCTATCTATGCTTATGGAACATTAGAATTACTAGGACCTCTGAGCAAAGAAGAGATCTTAGAGAATTTTCCTGACTGGCAAGAAATAGTAGCTTCTTATGTCCCTAACATGGAAGTGGTTGCAGAGCTTCAATCCATTCAATATCCAATCGAAATAGAAATCTTTCTGGGAACATGGTGTCCTGATACCAAGAGAAACGTTAGCGCTTATTTCCAGATTATGGACATGGTAGATAATCCTCTTATCACGACGACCTATATAGGAATACCAAGAGATAAGGATTCTCGAGAGCCTTATATCGAAGGAAAGAATATCACAAAAGTACCAACCTTTATTGTAGTGATCAATTATGAAGAAAAAGGTAGGATAATAGAGAATCCGGTCAAATCTGTCGAAGAAGACCTTTTAGATATTATTAATAAGTAAAAACGACAGATATTATAAACAAATTTAATCACACCAAATAATAAGGGGGGTTTGATGAATCAAAACCCTATAGATGAATCAAGCCTCTACAAAGAAATTTTTATTTTATGGGGCCTATAACTTCTCGTGAGATGATCATACGCTGGATTTCGTTTGTCCCTTCATAAATCTGAAGCAGCTTGGCATCCCTCATTAATTTTTCCATAGGATAATCCTTCATGTATCCGTATCCGCCTAAAATCTGGAGGGCCTCAGTAGTAACCTTCATTGCAACATCCGAACCAAAAGCTTTGGCCATAGCTGATTCTTTGCCGCTGGGCTTCCCCTCGTCCAGGAGCCAGGCTGCATGCCAGACAAGATGGCGAGCAGCGTTTATCTCCATAGCCATCTGGGCTATCTTGAAACCAATGTGCTGAAAAAGAGCAATGGGCTTTCCAAATTGAACTCTTGTTTTGGCATATTCAATTGCATACTGAAGAGCAGCTTTAGCTACCCCAACGCCTGCAGCTCCCACAGGAGCTCTTGTCTTATCCAGAGTTTTCATAGCTATGATGAAGCCTAATCCTTCTTTCGCTAAAATATTTTCTTCGGGTATCTTAACATCCTCAAAAAAGATCTCTGCTGTATTAGAAGCTCTGTGCCCCATCTTATCCTCAACTTTTCCTATGGTTATTCCGGGAGTTTCGCGCGGAACGATGAAAGCGCTGATTCCACGTATTCCTTTTTCAGGCTTTGAATTGGCAAACACAGTATACAGACTGGCAATCCCCGCGTTGGATATAAAACACTTAGAGCCGTTGATAACATACTCAGAACCTACTTTCTTTGCCGTAGTCTTTTGAGCGCCTGCATCAGATCCGGCTTCTCTTTCTGTAAGACAGAAGGAGGCAAAAGACATTTTTTCAGTCTGGGGCGTAAGAAATTTCTTTTTCTGCTCATCGGTGCCAAAAAGAATAATCGGCGTATAGGCTAAGGCATTGACCATCATCGTTGTATACATCCCAGCACAACCAGCAGCAAGTTCTTCACTTATGATAACAGTATCAAGATCAGACAAACCTCCTCCTCCGTATTCAGCAGGGATTGTACAGGTAAGAAACCCAGCTTCGAAAGCTTTCTTCATGACATCTTCAGGGAACTCGTGCCCTTCATCATATTTTGCCGCTTTGGGTTTCATCTCTTTTTCGGCAAATTCTCGAGCCATAGCCTGGAGAGCTTCCTGCTCTTCTGTTAAACTGAAACCAATCACTCTCTCCTCCTTATTTTTTTCTTTGAACCAATAATGATATTAAAGGAGCGCAACTATAATCAAGCTTTATACTGGAAACCTTTTCTTATGTCAATTTTTTGTCGCTTCAAAACAAGACTTTTTCCCTGGCCATCATAAAAACTGGATTTTTTATCTTTAAAATATTTTCCACAACATCTTGAGAACGAACATTTTTATGCGGAGAGTGCTTCAAATAAAGAAAAAGTTTTTTCCTCTTCCTATCAGCAGATATGCCCTCGATGTTACCATCTTCACTATTTGCTAAAAAATCATCGACGATTTTCATCATTTTCTTGAAATCATCATCTGAAGAGATATTCTTTTCTTTACAGATCTCCTCTAGAGCTTCTTTTATTTCTCGATTCTTCAAGTCAACTGAATAGACCAAAGTTTTTATCTCTTCATTCAAACGAGGCTTGAAGGTTTTGAACTTTACCAAGCTTATAAATTTAACACCAGCCGGCAGAAATTTGTTAACGTGTGAAACAAATTCGTCTTCTTTATACGAATACTGGGATTTGAACTCAACAATTTCAGCCTTTCCTTCCATGCCCAATGGAAGAGCAGGAAGGTATGATATTGCCATTTTCGGATGGAAACCTTCCGTATGGACAACTGAAATGCCAGCTCTCCGGAAAGTTCTCTGGATAATATTGCCTAAGTCTAGATGAGATATGAACTTTGCAGTTTTGCCCTTCGAATAGGTTGCTCGATAACGAAAAACATCCTCAGTCTCCTTCCCAAAATAGGAACGAGGCTCTGACGAAATTTCCATTTTCTCCTGAAACTCTCTCTCCAAGAGGGGGGAAAGATTGCATCCTTGACATAAATCACATCTATTATCGAGGCAGGACAAAGTTCGTTCTTCTTTTAAAGCTCTATCCAGCTCCTGAAGCAGATGGGATTTTTTTATTCCTGTATCAATATGATCCCAAGGGAGGACTGCATCCCTATCCAAAGCTTCAAGGTAAAGTCTATAATCGATATTTTCAGATTCAAACGCTTTTTCCCAGATACGAAAGTCGAAGAGGTCGGTCCAGCTTTCAAAGCTAGCACCATCTTTCCACGACTTAAAAAGGACCTGAGTGAGCTGACTATCTCCCCGAGAAAAGACAGCCTCCAGAATAGAATTTTTGAGAGAATGATTCTTGAATTTTATAAAAGGATATTTCTTCAGGCGCGACTTAAGAAACCTGTGCTTCTGTTCTAAGATCTTTTCATCTTCCATTTTAAGCCATTGGAATGGAGTATGCGGCTTGGGGATGAAGGATGTAGCGCTGATATTAATATTAGGAGGAGATTTAAGAATTTTAGATCCAATCCTAATCATCTCTTCCACCAAGCTCACAATTCCTTCTAAATCTTCATCTCTCTCTGTCGGAAGCCCAACCATAAAATAGAGTTTAAGTAATTTCCACCCCCGAGAGAAGGCATTCTCTGCAGCCTCGAGTATCTCACTATCCTTCAGATCCTTGTTAATGACATTACGTAATCTCTCTGTCCCTGCTTCTGGAACCAACGTAAATCCAGTCTTTCTAACCTTTATAATGTTCCTGGCTATCTCTGAAGATAATCCCTTGGGACGTAAAGAAGATAACGAGAGGGAAATCTTTTGTTTTTCAAGCTCGCTCATCAAAGTTTCGATAACGCCACAAAGATAAGGGTAGTCACCAACAGAGAGCGAGGATAACGATGCGGCTTCATAACCTGTCTGCTGCAGGCTCTCCAGAGCCTTTTCCAGGACAAAAGAAGGACTTTTCGCCCTGTGAGGAAAATAGACACTCAACGCCTGGCAAAACCTACATTTATGATAACAACCCCGTGCCACCTCAACTGCTACTCTGTCAAAAATGATATTAATATTTGGAACAACAATCTTTTCAGGAAAAGAGGCATCAGAAAGAGGGAAATGAATTCTTTTTTCAATCTTCTTTGGCACGCCATTATCAGGTTTTACTGCCATAAGAAAAGAGTTTTGAGGTTTGTAAGCCGTGTATAAGGAAGGAACATAGACTCCTTTAATCTTGGCCATCTCGTTTAATATTTCACTTTTTCCTTTCAATTCTTCTTTCAGGGTGATGAATTTTTCAATGATTTCTAGGAAAGCTTCTTCCCCGTCCCCGACCAGAAACAGGTCAAAAATCGAAGCTACAGGTTCCGGATTGAAAACAGCCGGCCCTCCTGCGATGATCAAAGGATGTTTCTTATTTCTATGTGAAGAAAAAAGAGGAATATGACCTAAATCAAGGATGGTTAATATATTGGTATAATTGAGTTCATAAAGAAGGGAAAATCCCAGGACATCGAATTTTTCAAGTGGAATTTTGTTCTCAAGAGAATAAAGAGGAATATTTCGTGATCTGAGTTTTTGTTCAAAATCGACCCAAGGAGCGAACACTCTCTCGGCCAAAATCGATGGGTTGTCATTCAAAAGAGAATAAAGGATTTTTTGACCAAGATAGGACATCCCGACCTCATAAAGCTCAGGAAAAATTAGCGCAACTTTCGCTTTCACACGGTGAGGGTCCTTTTTTATTTCATTCCATTCACCGCCTATGTAGCGCCCAGGTTTCTCAACGTCTTTCAGGATATCTTCTAAATCTTTCATCTTAGAAAATCAGACTCTTACCATATCATTTTATTTGTATTGAGCTTATTGTGCAATTGATAATGCGGAAAGTTTTTATTTTGCCTTCGATATTTGATGGGCGCTGATATCGCGGGCCAGCTGTTATCTAAGTAAAAAGGAGATGGGCTACTTTTTCATAAATTTCGTAGGAATTTGATTTATCAAACGCACACATTTAAAAAAAGTAACCTATCCCCTTTTCTATTATCCTTTTCTATTATCGCGGCAGGCCTTAGTTTTCGTCTCTTCTATACATTAGCGAATCTTCTCATCTTGACATTTAATACGAGGGCAACTCCTAAATATGTGGTAAGAAGAGAGGAACCTCCGTAACTAAACAGAGGCAAAGGGATTCCAGCTATGGGGAAGAGACCGATAATCATCATCAAATTGATGAGAAATTGGAAGGCGATCATGATCGCCACCATAAAAATAATATATACCCCTGCTCTATCTCTTGAGTGACCGATAGTTTGAAACAGCCTCCATAGCAAAAAAGAGTAGGAAAGCATGATAAGCACCACACCCAAGAAGCCAAATTCTTCTCCGATGACCGAAAAGACAAAATCAGTGTGCCTGGCAGGTAGGAATCTCAACTGGCTTTGAGTTCCTTTCCCAAAACCTTTTCCTAAAAAACCCCCCGATCCAATGGCAATCTTTGATTGCAGGATATGATAACCTGAACCCAGTGGATCCTGACTAGGAGAGATAAGTGCAGTTAGCCTCTTCTTTTGATAATCTTTGAGGGCAAAATTCCAGCCAAATATCCCGAGAATCAGTCCAAAAATCAAAATGCCAATTATTGTTTTCCTGTTTAATCCGGCTAAGATAAAAGCCGCTAATAAAATGAAAATATAACTAAAAGCAGTTCCTAAATCAGGCTGCAAGGCAACAAAGAAACCAGGAACAGCGATAACCGCAACACCTAAGAATCCCTTACTCCAGGAAAGGTAGTCTCTCCTGAACTTAGCAAAAAGATGAGCAAGGAGAAGGATAATCATTATTTTAATAACTTCGGAAGGCTGAAAGCTAAAAAACGGTAGTTTAATCCAACTCTTAGCTCCCGCTATGGGTGTTCCAAAAAATAAAAGTCCTCCCAGTACTCCGACGAAGATGATATACAGATAAAAAGAATAGGTGACCAGAGTATCATAATCTATGGCGAGGAATAAGAATAGAGCTATCAAGCTTAAAATAATCCAGAAGATCTGCTTCACATAATAGCCGCCGGGCAAATAATGAGAGCTGCTGTAGATAAATGCCACTCCAAGAATGGAATTCAAGAGCAAAATGCCTATCAATATCCAATCGGTATTTCTCAGGAGGTTTCTATCAATCATATTTTCTTCTGTATAAATTAAATAATTGTCTTGCTAGAGGAGCTGCAGTGGCACCACCCATACCACCATATTCAACGATGACGGTTACGACGACCTTCGGATCATCCTTCGAAGCAAATCCTGTAAACCAGGAATGAGTCCTAGTTTCTTCCTCTTCTTCCTCTTCCTCTATCTCTTTCTTCTCCTCGTCTTTTTCAGTGCTGATAAGCTGAGTTGAGCCTGTTTTTCCACAAATATCGAATCCTTGCACATTAGCAGCCCATCCAGTTCCCCCTCTGTTAACCACTTCCCACATGCCTTGAATAATTGTTTCAAATGTGGACGGTTGAATCTCCACCTTATTACTTTCCTCAAACACTTTATTCCCGGTTTGGGATTGAGAATTAAGCAAATGAGGAGTAACCTTTCTTCCTCTGGTGGCGATAATAGAAGTGTAGATAGCGACCTGAAGAGGGGTTACCAATAAAGGGCCTTGACCTATTGAAACAGAAATTGTCTCTCCTGGCTGCCAGCGCTCATTTCTGACTTCCCTACTCCACTCAGGATCAGGAACCAATCCTATTTTTTCTCCGGGCAGATCAATGCCAGTTCTTGCCCCAAATCCAAGCATCCTGGCATAGCGAGATATCTCTTCAATGCCCATCGTCTTTCCCACTTGATAATGAAATATGTTACATGAATTCCGAATTCCTTGAATAAGGTTCATTTCTCCATGACCCTTTTCAACCCAGCAGGCGAAGGGCTCGTTATAAATTTCGACCTCACCTTTACATTTAAAAGTTGTCTCTTCATCTATTATGCCCAATTCAAGGGCTCCTAAATCTACAACGAGTTTGAAAATAGAACCAGGAGCATACTGGCCTCTAACGGCTCGATTCTCAAGGGGGAACTCAGGACTATTGACTAAATCGAGCCATTCCTCAGGAGTAAAGCGGTCAATAAATTTATTGGGATCAAATGTAGGAAAACTGGCCAAGGCAAGTATTTCACCAGTCCGGGGATCCATCATGACAACAGCCCCTTCTCTTCCTTCCAATAACTCTTCAGCTTTCTCCTGAAGAGCATAATCTAAAGTGAGCATAAGATTTTGACCTTTTTGGGGATCGCGTCTTTTTATCTCTCCCTTACTCCTGCCCACGCTGTCCACAATTTCCAATGCTTCTCCATCATTTCCGACCAGGGTAGCCTCATATACCTTTTCAACACCAGTTTTACCTATCAGATCTCCCAAACGCCTCTGTTGGTAAAGTCCATTTTTTATCTCATCACCTGATAACTCTTGAATGTACCCCAGGGCATGAGCTGCAAGACTGCCAAACGGGTAAAATCTTTTTGGCTCTGCTTGGAGAATTAATTCGGGAAATTCTAATTTTCTGGCTTCGATAACAGCAACCTCTTCAAAAGACAAATTCTCCTTAACCACGATAGGCTTGAAAAGGGGAAAGGATTCATACTTTTTAATCCTTTCCTTAAGAACATCCTCTTCGATCTTTAAAAGGCGAGATATTTTCCGGCAGGATTTATCATAATCTTCACAATTTTCTCTAATGATGGATACTTTGAAAGAAGCTTTGTTATCAGCTAGAATGGTCTCCCATCTATCCTTAATTAACCCTCTCTGAGATGACAGTACTATTTCTCTCATCCGATTGGCTTCAGACTGCTCCCAGTATTTTTTATGATCTAAAACCTGAATTTTCCAAAAATTAAGCAGCAAAAAGGCGGTTAAAACTAGGATAAGGATAAATATTTTCTTGGATCTACTCAGAACGAGAATAAGGTCTTCATAGATCTTGTCGTTTTTCATGGATAAAACTATATTTCACTCCTTTTAAATCTTCTCAAAAAAGAGAACAGAATGCTTCCCACTAGAGCGGTTCCCAAAGGCTGAAAAAAGATCAATCCCTTTCCAGTATTTATGCTTTCTGAAAAAATAAAAGAGTATAACAGAGCCCATATAATGAATTCAAAGCTGACCAGAAAGAAGAGAAAGGCAAAGCTGCGCAAAGGAGGGGTGACATCTATTTTTTTTGCAACGTACCCCGCCGTGAATCCAGCAATTGTTTTCGCAAGGCCTGCTACTCCAAAAACTCCCAAAGAAAAGGAGTCTTGGACAAGCCCACAAAACGCTCCTAAACAGGCCCCGAAAATCTCATTCTTCTCTACAGCAAAGTAGATAACAACCAAGCTAAATACATTAAACAGCATAACTAGAGAGGGAGAAATTTTGTTCAGGACCACATAAACAACAAAAGCAATGATGACTGATAGAGAGACCTTAATATAATCTTTCATTAAAGTTACTTTTTAAAAAACTTCTATCGGATCCCTCATGAGGATGGCCACATGATCCAATTGCTGAATATTAAAATGTGGTTCAACTTTTATCTGTTTGAAAAGCGAAGTGCTCGTGGTTATGGATACAATTTTGCCCACTTTAATTCCAGAAGGAAAGAGACCATCCTTGCCTGAAGTTATAATATCCTCTCCCTCATAAATATCCTCAGTAGTTACATGGATATATTCTAAGAAACAGGATCCTTTACCATCCCCACTCAGAATACCCATGACTTCCTTCTTCTGAGAAAAGACAGCAACTCCGCTTTCGTTATCTGTGATTAACTGAACTCTAGATTCTTTTAAGGCTACAGGATCAATAATTCGACCGACTAAACTGCCATTTTCATCAAGAACAACCATGTCCTTCTTAATGCCGTCCAGAGAGCCCTTATTTATGACCGTAGATTTATAAAAATTACTAGCATCAAAGCCTATAACTTGAGCTGCCATAATATTCTCGTGAAGTCTTAAAAGGCTCTCTTCTATTTCTTTCTGGCTTCTCAAGTTTTCGAGAGCATTCCTTAAAAGGTTGTTCTCCTGCCGAAGAAAAAACATTTCATCTTTCATCCTTCGATTCTGGCTTTGAACATTCTGAAGGTCAAAATAATTCTTCCAGAAGTTACCAATCGAGCTTAAGAAGGAAATAATTCCGTGCTGAACAGGAGAAAAAACGGAAAAAACTGCCCTTTCGAAGTAGTTTTTCCCGTAACCGAGCGGGACCTGAGTTGAAATCAATATCAGGTGAAAAAAAATTAGAGCTATGAGGACTAAAAGACTCTTTCTTTTTTTAAGAAAAAGGGGCATGAGATTTAAATTGAATTATATTATAGAAATCTTTTTCAGAAGGTCTAAATCATCGAGCATCTTGCCAGCACCGATAACAACCGTGGCCAAAGGATTATCAGTGATAAAAACTGGCAATTTAGTTTCCTCTCGTATGCGCTTATCTATGTTTTTAAGGAGAGCACCTCCCCCTGTTAAAATGATGCCCCGGTCAATGATATCCGCTGATAATTCCGGAGGAGTCTTTTCGAGGGCGACTCGCATGGCATTGATAATTGAAGAGACAACATCTTCGAGTGCTTCCCTTACTTCCTGGTCATCAATTATTATTGTTTTGGGGATTCCTTCTCCTAAGTCTCTTCCTTTTATCTCTACTGTCATAGGCTCATCCAAGGGGTAAGCTGAACCTATCTCCATTTTAAGTTGTTCAGCGCTTTTTTCTCCGATGAGCAAATTATATTTTTTCTTAAGGTATTGGATGATCGCCTCGTCCATCTCATTCCCAGCAATCCTTATGGAATGATTAAAAACTATCCCATTCATAGAAATGACTGCGATATCGGTCGTCCCTCCTCCTATATCCACGATCATATTTCCTGTAGGCTCAGAGATAGGAAGGTCAGCACCTACTGAAGCTGATACTGGCTGTTGGACGAGGTAGACTTCGGATGCTTTTGCCCTCATGGCCACATCCTTAACTGCGCGTCTCTCTACTTGAGTAATCCCTGTTGGAATCCCGATAACTATCCTCGGTCTAATCAAAAAGACCCGGTTATCAGTCGACTTCTTAATAAAATAATCAAGCATCTTTTCCGCAATCTCGAAATCTGCGATGACTCCATCTCTCATAGGCTTAATGGTAAGCACATCAGCAGGAGTTTTCCCTAACATTTCCTTTGCCCGCGTACCCACAGCTTCCACTTTACCAGTCGCTTTATTAATAACAACGATAGAAGGCTCCTGAACAACGATTCCTTTTCCTTTTAAATAAACCAAAGTGTTGGCAGTTCCAAGGTCAATAGCTAAATCGCAAAAGAGCCTTTCTCTTAGTAAACCCAACAAATTCATCTTTATACCTTTCTCAACCAGGTATTTTTTAACATAATTTCTTATTTCACGCAAACAAAAAAAAATTTCGCACTCAGGCGTTATCAAAAGAACTACCAAAATGAGCAGGGTCAGGTCTTGTTTTTTGCCTCTTCGCCCGCAAACACGTCTTGAAAAGGAAAACCTGACCCAAAATAACTGATTTTAGGTCTCCAAATAGAAACTGCCTACTTTCTTTGCTAAAAAGGAGCCTGTCCCCTTTTTTTTATTTTTTCTTGACTTTTTTCTGCTTAAAAAATATATAATCAAAAAAACCACGCATATTAACTTGAGGAGGTGGATATGAGCGACGAATACAGGCCTTACATTTCCCCAGAGCAATCAATGAAAGAAATATCTCTAAAGGCCATTCTCTTAGGAATTATTATGGCCGTTGTCCTCGGTGCTGCAAACGCATATTTAGGACTTATGGTTGGGATGACGGTCGCAGCCACTTTTCCAGCAGCTGTTATTGCCATGGCAGTCCTTCGTCCATTTAAGGGAACAATTTTAGAAGAAAATTTCGCAAGGACAACGGGCGCTGTAGGAGAAGCTCTAGCAGCAGGAGCTATATTTACCATTCCTGCCTTTCTTATGACTGGAGTGTGGGTAAAATTTGATTTTGTAAAATCCTCTATGCTCATGCTTGTGGGGGGGATTTTAGGCGTTTTCCTCATTATACTCGTTAGACGCACCTTGGTTGAAGATGCTGAGCTGCCCTTCCCAGAAAGCGTTGCCTGTGCAGAGATGGTTAAGACCGGCCAGAAGGCTGGCTCAAACGCTGCCTACATGTTCTGGGCAATGGGTTTGGGAGGTCTTATTGAATTCTTCACCAGCGAAAACGGCATCAGAGTAATAAAACCTTATGTTAACACAGTATTCAAAATCCCCGGTTTATCACGTACCACGTACCTCAACGATGAGAACGTTGAAGTATTCAAAGCTGCACCGATGAAAGGGAGGACGTTTGTAGAAACCCCTGCAGCCAATGCTGCCATGACTGGAGTCGGGTACATAATTGGACCAAAGTTAGCAGCTCTTACTTTTTCTGGGGGAGTACTGGGCTGGCTCTTCCTGATGCCGATACTTCTTTTCATAAGTGGAGAATTAGGTACAGTTGTCTCCAGCTTTGATGGGAACTGGACTGATATGGCTATCTCTGCTTACAATGCCCAGATTAAACCCATTGCAGTTGGCGCCATGCTTGTCGGCGCTTTTTACACGCTCTTCAGGATGAGAAAAAACCTGATTGTAGGAATCAGCCGTTCAATAACTGATGTTCGAAAAGCACGATCTGGAGTCAAAACAGATACACTCAGGACTGATACAGACCTGCCTTTTCCTTCCATCATAATCGCCATCATAGCTCTGATTATTCCAATGATCTTTCTCTACAACATCTTTACCCATAACATAGGCTCTTCTTTGGTATCTGCCATAGTGATGATAGTCATGGGTCTTCTTTTCGCTGCTGTGGCAGGCTATCTTGTGGGTATAATCGGGTCCTCTTCCAACCCGATTTCTGGCCTTACTTTGACCACGCTGCTAATCGCTGCTTTGATGATGGTTCTAATGGGACAGACTGGAGATGAAGGAATTAAGGCTGTGTTGGGTGTTGCAGCAGTTGTCTGCTGTGTGGCTGGTGTGGCCGGAGATATGATCCAAGATTGGAAAGTGGGACATATTCTTGGTGGTACTCCTTGGCGGATGCAAATAGGAGGACTAATCGGAGTTATCGCAGCTGCTCTAACACTGACCTTCTCCCTCCAGCTTTTGCACAACAACATTGGAATCGGAAGCGAAACACTTCCTGCTCCTCAGGCAGGATTGATGGCGACCATGGCTAAGGGAATAGTCGGAGGAGAGATGGCCTGGCCTCTAGTTATAGCAGGAATGCTTTTGGCAGTCGTGCTTATTCTTATCGGTTCTCCCTCCCCAATGCTCATTGCCGTAGGAATGTACCTTCCTTTTCGCGCCACAGCCTGTATCTTCTTCGGAGGAGTACTAAAATATTTTCTGGACCGAAGGGTTACCCAAAAGAATTCGACCGCCAAGGGTAAAGAGATCGTAGAAAACATAGGCCTGCTGCTCGCTTCGGGATTAATCGCAGGACAGGCGCTTATGGGAATCATTACTGCAGCCGTAAAGGGAACAAAGATAGAAATGCCAGAATCTTTGAATAATCCGTGGCTTGCCTTATTGATCTTCTTCATCCTCGGTTTCATCTTGATCTACCTTCCCTATAAGAAGATGGTCGTTTCCGGTGAATTCGGAAAATCAACTGAAGAAAAAGAAGCTGAATAAAGCTCAGAGCAAGCAGCAATATCCTATAGATCGTGAAAAAAAGAGGGGCCGAGAAATCTAAAGTTAACCTTCTTGACCTGATTCCTGTCAGGAATATCAAGTGGGAAAAAAAAGAGGATGGCTTGATTGTCCTTCTCAAGCCGAAATTTGAACTTGCCTTATTAAGGAAACATGTCCTTCCCCGCTTGAAGAAACCGTATTTCAAAATAAAGCTTGACCATGTAGGGAGCTTCACCTGGGAGCACTGTGATGGAGTCCTCCGAGTTAAAGAAATCGCCAATAATTTAAAAAATAAGTTTGGAGATGATGTCGAGCCTCTTTATGACAGGCTGGCCTTGTTTCTTCAAAGTCTGGAAAAAAACCATTTCATCTTTTATAAAAAAGAAGAAAAATAAAATTGAGGCCAGGCATGCAAAATTTGAGCAATCTATTGACGAAAGAAAGGGAATAAAAAAAAAGAGAAAATGGGGCCAAGAGAAAATGGGGCCTGGCCCCATTTATATTGAACGAAAAAAGAATTTTCTATAGAATAATTATTTAAAAGAAAGGAAATATGTCTATACTTCAAATCGTAAAGTACGGTAATCCAGTACTTACAAGAAAAGCTGAGGAAATAACCAATCTAGATAAATATATTGAGGAACTTGCCCAGAATATGGTTGAAACCATGTACGCAGCTCCTGGAATTGGCCTTGCGGCTCCCCAAGTCAATGAAAGCAAAAGATTAATAACAGTTGATCTTTCTGTTGGGGAGGACACTCAAAATCTGATCATCCTCATAAATCCCGAACTCATCAGCCAGGAGGGCGAAGTCGTCTACGAAGAAGGCTGCTTATCGGTACCAGATATTAGCGAAAAAGTCGTCAGACCCTCTCGTGTTATTGTCAAAGGAATTGACCTTAAGGGAAATGAAAAAATTGTTGAAGCAGAAGGACTTTTAGCTAGAGCTCTCTGTCACGAAATTGACCACATTAACGGAAAATTATTCATAGACCACCTCTCTCTGCTCAAAAAAAGTCTTATCAGAAAGAAACTTAAAAGAGCGATTCAAGCGAGCAAGATTTAATGAAAATCGTCTTCTTTGGCAGCCCTGCCTCTGCCCTTCCATCATTAAAAAAACTCCTGGAGGCGAATCACAGCATAGATCTCATAATCACCCAGCCTGACAGGCCTTCAGGAAGAGGGAAAAAGCTTGTACCCTGTCCCGTGAAAAAGACTGCTTTGGATCTGAAAATTCCTTATTGTCAGCCTTTAAGAATCAGAAAAGACCAAATCGCACTCGATAAAATAAAAGAAATTAAACCAGACCTTAATGTAGTCGTGGCCTACGGACAGATTATCCCCTCCTCAATAATATACCTTCCCAGATACAACTCTTTAAATGTTCATTTTTCCCTTTTGCCAAAATACAGGGGGGCATCCCCTGTCCAATGGGCTCTCTTAGAGGGAGAAGATAAAACAGGAATCACTATTTTTGAACTCGACGAGAAGATGGACGAAGGAGACATCCTTATCCAGGAAGAAGTCAATATTTTTTCTGATGAGAATGCAGAAGAGCTTGAATCCCGCTTAGCTCAAAAGGGAGCAGACCTTTTGATAAGGACGATAGCTCAAATTGATAAATTAAAGCACATCAAACAGGATCATTCGCAGGCTACTTATGCTCCCAAAATTCGTAAAGAAGATGGAAAAATTGACTGGACAGAAAATTCTCTCAGTATAGAAAGGAAGGTAAGGGCGTTCAATCCATGGCCTTCAGCTTTTACTTTCTTCAAAGACATAAGGCTAAAAATCCATAAAGGAATAAAAATAGATAAACAAGCCTTGCCTGGTTCATATCCCGGCCAAATTTTAGGGATAAAAAAAGTAGGGATCGAGGTGATTTGTGGAGAGGGAAGCGTCTATCTTATCGAAAGCCTTCAGCCTGAAAATAGAAAACGCATGGACGCTTATGCCTTTTCTCTTGGAGCAGAAATTAAGCGCGAGGATATGTTTGTTTAGCTGGAAGGTTTAGTTATTCTTCCAGAATGTACTTGTAGGGATTAACAGCCTTGCCGTTTCGGCGAACCTCATAATGAACATGGGGACCTAAGGCTTTTCCTGTTTGTCCAATGTAACCAATTACATCCCATCTCTTGATTCTCTGTCCTGCCTTGACCGCAAACTTGCTCAAATGACAGTAAACAGTGGTAAAGCCTCCCCCGTGACTGATGATGACTGTATTTCCTCCGATTTTCTCTCGCTTGACATGAGAGACAAATCCATCAGCTGTAGCCACCACAGGATTTCCAAAACTGGAAGCGATATCCAAACCGTAGTGGAAAGCCGACTTCCCTGTGAAAGGATCTGTCCTAGAGCCATATGCAGAAACCAGCCATCCTGTTGTTGGCCAGATAGTAGGAGTAGAAGCAAGTTTTGCTGTTTGCTCTTCGAAGAACTTCACCAATGTATTCAAATTCTTATCGATGCCATCTGCTTTCCTGCTAATTTTCTGAGCACGATTGAGGCCAGCATCTTGACTGTAGTTTGAAGAATCAATTTCTTGGCCGCTGCCTCTGTCTCCTCCGCCTAATCCAACCTCTTTCAGGACTTCAGGCGCTTTTAGGCCCGCCATGACATTTATCTTATTGGCATAGGCTTCAAAATCATCAATATCCGCCTTCAGTTTGTTTATAGATACTTTATATTTTGCAATCGCCTGTTTCTGACGGCTGTTCTCATCAAAAAGCTCTCTGTATTTCTGTCTGGTAACATTCATAGAAAAATAATCAATAAGGAAAATTGTAAGAGTAGTGAAAAGCAAGGTGAAGACCATGATTAAGATTTTAACTTTCTTTTCGGAAAGAGTGATTGTTTTGAATTTACCTCTGTTGTGAGGGACAATTATGAGCGAGAAAAACTTTTTAGCCATCAACCTCTCCCTTAATTATCATGAAAAAAATTTTAATGTCAAGAATTTTATAAAATTTATTCATTATGGCCTCTTCCTCACGTTTTTCTTGATCCAATCAGCAATCTCCTGAGTAGATGAACCCGGTAAAAAAGTCTTGGATATTCCGATTTTTTCTAAAAAAGGAATATCTTTATCAGGGATAATCCCCCCTGCAATAACAGCGATATCATCTGCTCCTTTTTCTTTAAGAAGATCCATGATTTTTGGAAAAAGCTCATTATGTGCACCAGAAAGGATGCTCAAGCCTACAACATCAACATCCTCTTGAACGGCTGCATTGACAATTTCATCCGGTGTCCGCCTGAGACCTGTATAAATCACCTCGTACCCAGCATCCCTTAAAGATCGACAGATCACTTTTGCACCCCGGTCATGTCCATCCAAGCCTGGCTTTGCTACAAGGACTCTAATCTTCTCTCCAGTCATAAAATCCTCCATTCACCAAACAAGATCAACGAACATGACATCTTTTCTCGCTCACCTAATTATTTAGTCGTTTTTCTCATCTTTTAATTAGTTAGTTAATATGTAATAGGTTCCTGGTATTCTCCGTAAACTTCCCTCAAAGAATCCATGATTTCCCCTAAAGTTGCGTAAGCCTTAACACAACTCAATATATAAGGCATCAAATTCTGTTTATCCGAAGCTGCCTTTTTCAGGTCGAGTATTTTTTCTGCGACTTGGGCATTATTCCTTGTTTTCTTAACTTCACGCAACCGAGCCAAGTGTTGTCTAGCAGCAGCTTCATCTATTCTTAAAGTGGGAATGGGCTCGTGTTCCATCTCATAATCGTTAACTCCCACGATTATCTTTTCTTTTTTTTCAACGGCCTTTTGATACAAATATGCGCTATCTGCAATCTCCCTCTGGGGAAATCCGAGTTCTATAGCCTTGACCATCCCTCCCATATCATCAATTTTTCTGATATATTCCTTAGCATCCTTTTCCATTTCATCAGTCAGCTTTTCAATGAAATAGGATCCTCCTACGGGATCAATACAATTGATAACGCCACTCTCATGAGCAATGATCTGCTGAGTTCTCAGGGCAATAGTAACAGCTTCTTCAGAGGGCAAAGCATAGGTTTCGTCAAGAGAATTTGTGTGGAGGGATTGAGACCCACCCAATACTGCGGCCAGCGCTTGGATGGCAACTCTTACCACATTGTTATAAGGCTGTTGAGCCATCAAAGACACTCCCGAAGTCTGAGTGTGGAATCTCAGCCACCAGCACCTCGGGTCTTTCGCTTTAAATCTTTCCTTCATTACCTCTGCCCAGATTTTTCGGGCCGCTCGAAATTTCGCAACCTCCTCAAAAAAATCATTATGGGCATTAAAGAAGAAGGAAAGTCGAGGTGCGAACTCTTCGACATCAAGTCCTCTCTCCAGTGCCCACTCCACATACTCAATCCCATCCCTTAGAGTAAAAGCAAGTTCCTGGACAGCAGTAGAGCCCGCTTCCCTTATATGATATCCTGAAATGGATATCGTGTTCCATTTGAGGACCTCTTTTGATCCGTATTCAAAGGTGTCAACAATCAGTCTCATAGAAGGTTCTGGGGGGAAAATGAAGGTTTTTTGAGCGATATATTCTTTCAGAATATCATTCTGAATTGTTCCCGATATAACTTTAGGTGAGACGCCTTGCTTTTCAGCAACAGCAATGTACATGGCCCACAATACTGCAGCTGGGGCATTTATAGTCATAGATGTCGATATCTTGTCTAGAGGAATCTCGTTAAAAAGAATCTCCATATCCGCCAAGGAATCTATTGCTACTCCGCATTTTCCTATTTCTCCCTGAGCAAGAGGATGGTCAGAATCAACACCCATTAAAGTAGGAAGATGGAAGGCAACACTCAATCCTGTTTGCCCATGAGAGAGAAGATACTTGTATCTTTTATTTGTGTCTTCAGCCGTCCCGAAACCTGAGAACTGTCTCATCGTCCAAAGTCGGCCGCGATACATGGTCGGATGGATTCCCCTGGTATAAGGATATTCGCCCGGAAAACTCAATTGTTTCATGTAATCGAAACCGTCAAGATCAAGAGGCGTGTAAAGCTCCTTGATTTTTTTCCCTGAAATCGTTGTGTATTCCATCTTTTTCGAAGAAGCCTTTTTCAGTGCCTTATCGTACTTTTCCGCCTTCCAGTGGTTGAACGATTGTTTCAAGCTCCCCTCGGACGAACTATTCTTCTTCAAGAGAGCTTTACTCCTTTTTTCTTATTTTTCGTCCGTATAATCTTCATATTTTATATTTACAGACCGACCGATTCCAGTCAATAGCTATGCAAGATGATTCTAGGGGTGATTTTTCCTCCTCAATTATCACCTCAAAGGGGTAGTTTATGTAACCAGTTCTAAGCGACAGCTATAAGGAAATATCAAAAAAATTCAGGGTAGCGGTCTGCAGAAAGCAGTTTTACCCTTTAATCAATAAGTTGCCTATTCCTCTGTAACTTTGAAAACGACATCGTTCTCCCTAACGGGGCTTTCAACTTTAATTCCTACAGGTTCGCCTGGTTTAACTGAATCCACAGGCGCATGCTCTACCTGCATTGACTCTACTTTCTGGTAGAAATCAGATGTGTGTCCTTTGATGTGAATTGTATCGCCAACCTGAAGAGTGCCCTTGGATAACTCTATAACACCTACATTTATTTTGGAGAAATAATGAGTGATTCTTCCAATCTCTTCCTCCATTAAGGCCTCCTTCTTGAGCGGTTATTCTAAATTACCAGAATCATTCAAATTTCGCAAGCAATTTCATGCACAAGGGACGGATCCGCCGTTCACATTCAAAACTTCGCCAGTAATATGTTGAGCCAGGTCTGAGACAAGAAACAATATTGGTCCTGCAATATCCTCAGGAGGAGGGATTCTTTTTAAGGGGATAGACTCCTGGACTTTTTCTCTAAAATCAGGGTCACTGAAAACTCCTGAGCACATATCTGTATCTACCCATCCTGGAGCAACACAGTTGACGCGGATATTATAATGTCCCAGTTCCGCTGCTAGGGATTTCGTAAAAGACACCAGAGCCCCTTTGCTCGCTGCATAATGGGAATGAAATGCTTCACCCCTAATTGCCGCCATTGAAGAAACACTGATAATCGAACCTCTTTTATTCCTCTTCATATGGGGCACGACTGCATTACACATATAGAAAACACCATCCACGTTTATCTTCATCGTTTCTGCCCAGGTTTTTTCCGACATCTTTCCCATCTCTCCATAGGTCCAAATCCCCGCATTGTTCACCAAGATATCTATTCGACCCCATTTCTGCATGATCTCTTTCACCATCGAATTGATGTCATTCTTCTGAGAGATATCTGCCTTAAATACAAGGCATTCCCGTCCCGTTTTACCAATTTCCTCTTTAACCTTCTCGGCAGCTTCTTTTTGCTTTATATAATTTATGGCCACATCGCACCCAGCTTTAGCAAATAAAATGGCTGTTGCACGGCCGATTCCTCTCGAGCCGCCGGTAACCAAAGCCTTCCTTCCATCTAGGTATATCACCGAACTTCCTCCCTTCTGAAGGGACTTGATTCATCTGTAGAGGCTTTATTCATCAAACCCTCCTAATTTCTTGTCTAATCAAAAATGTGTGTTTGATATCAAACACCTACATAATATGAATAATGATTCTTTATTGAAAAATCAGCCATGGACAATTAACTTAGCAAGCGAGAGAAAAGTTCTCCATCTCATCGAACTGAAGATATCGATAGACCTCATCTTGGCAGGGAATTATCTTTTCTTTAAAAACAGAGAGGTACTCTTCAGGCTCAGGAAGTTTGCTCGAAAGCGCTGCTACTGCAGCCAACTCTGCCGAGCCCAGGTAAACACGAGCCTTATCTCCCATGCGATTATCAAAGTTCCGAGTGGAAGTTGAAATGATGGTTACTCCAGGACGAACCCTAGCCTGATTCCCCATGCAAAGGGAGCAGCCGGGAATTTCAGTCCTGGCTCCAACGCTAGAATAAATTGAATAGTACCCCTCCTTCATCAGCTGAGCCCGGTCCATCTTTGTCGGCGGTGTTAACCAGATACGGGTGTTAAGGTAACCCTTTCCTTCAAAAATCTTTCCAGCTGCCCGGAAATGCCCGATGTTAGTCATACAGGACCCGATGAAGATCTCGTCGATCCCATCACCTGAAACATCCGAAAGGAGTTTCACATCATCAGGATCATTGGGGCAAGCAACAATCGGCTCCTTAATATTTTCTAGGCCTATCTCGAGAACGGCTTCATACTTGGCATTATCATCTCTTCTTAGAAGCGCTGGCTTTTCCAGCCATTCCTGACAGGAATCTATCCTTCTCTGCAGGGTATCAGCGTTCTGGTAACCATCCTTTATCATTTGTTCCATTAAGGCAATATTGCTTTTTAGATACTTGCTCACCATCTCTGGGCTCATGGCGACAGTTCCTCCTGCTGCGGAGCGCTCAGCAGTTGCGTTTGTAAGCTCAAATGCCTGTTCCACTGTTAGGTTGGACAGTCCTTCCATCTCGATAATTCTTCCGTTAAAAATATTCTTTTTGCCCTCTTTAGCTACGGTCAACATTCCCTCTTGGATGGCAAAATAAGGAATAGCATTTACCACGTCTCTCATGGTTATCCCTGGATTAATTTTGCCTTTGAATTTAACCAATACTGATTCAGGCATATCCAAGGGTATAAAACCGAGAGCTCCTGCAAAAGCAACGAGGCCTGAGCCTGCTGGAAAGCTGAGCCCGATAGGGAAACGGGTATGGGAGTCACCAGCAGTTCCCAGAGTGTCAGGGACCAAGAAGCGATTCATCCAGGAATGGATAATGCCATCACCGGGTTTAAGGACCACACCTTTTCTTTTTGTAATGAACTCGGCAAGCGATTTATGCATTTTGACATCTGCAGGCTTAGGGTAGGCGGCGGTATGGCAGAAGGACTGCATAAACAAATCTGCCTGAAATTCCATACAGGCGAGTTCTTTCAATTCATCTGCAGTCATCGGACCAGTGGTGTCCTGAGAGCCGACTGTGGTCATCTTCGCCTCACAAGCAACACCAGAGAGTATGCCCTCCAAGCCACAGGCTTTCTCTACGATCTTCTGTGCAAGGGAATATCCCTGGCCAGGTTCTGGGGCAGGCCTTTCAACAGTTGTGAAAAAATCTGCTTCATCCATTCCCAGGGCTTTTCGCGCTTTGGCAGTCAAGGACCTCCCAATAATCAGGTTAAGACGCCCCCCGGCACAGTATTCATCTTTGATTGTCGCCGGCTGAAACTCGAACGAGGCTATAACCTCTCCTGCTTCGTTAGCAATGGTCTTAGATTTTGTATCGATGGATATGATATCGCCAGTCTTTATCTTGGTCACGTCACAGACAAGGGGCAAACCCCCGGAATCTTCAACTGTATTGAAGAAAATCGGAGCTATCAAGCCCCCGATTACAACTCCTTCTTTATGTTTATTCGGCACAAAAGGAATATCTTCTCCAATGTGCCACAACAAGGAATTAGTAGCTGATTTTCTTGAGGAGCCAGTGCCCACAACATCAGCTACAAAGGCAACACGGTATCCTTGTTTGCGGAATTTTCCGATTGTATCGATCCCTCCTGGAAATCTAGTCTCTCCCATGGAGAGGGCATGAAAAGGGATGTCTGGCCTGCTCCAGGCATGCTTTGCTGGGGACAAATCATCGGTGTTTACCTCACCATCCACCTTGAACACCTTAACATCTAGCTTTTCTGGAAACTTCGGCCTGGAAAGGAACCATTCTCCGTCCGCCCAGGATGTGAGGACTTCTTTTGCATAGCGGTTGCTTTTCGAAATCTCAACGATTTTATCGAAAGCGCTGTAGACCAGGATAATCTGCTTCAATGCTTTGGCGGACTCCCCAGCAAGTTCCCCATCTTCCAAAAAGCCAAGCAAAGGCTCAATATTATAGCCTCCAAGCATAGTGCCCAGCACAAAAACTGCCTCAGTTTTAGATAATAACGGAGAAGAAACCTCTCCCTTAGCAACCTTCGTCAACCAAACCGCTTTAACCTTTGCCGAGGGATCAACTCCAGGCGAAACCCGATTTTTTAAGAGGTTCAAAAGAAGCTCTTCTTTATCAACAGGCGGATTCTCCAGCAGTTTGCAAACTTCCGCAGTCTCTTCAGGACTTAAAGGCAAAGGAGGGGCTCCCTGCTTTTGCCTTTCAGCTTCATGTTTTAAATATGATTCCAGCATTATGGATTCTCCGTATATATTTTGCTTTAATTATTATACTGTATAAATGTTTGTGCTTATTTGTCAAAATTATTTTCTTAAAGAGACAGGCTACTTTTTTGCATGAGGCTCACTCTCTCGTCCTTAAATTAGACATCATGATGAGCGACTCACGGAGTATGTCAATATCAAACTGTTATTAGAAAATCAGGGACTGAATTTTTAATGTAAAAAAGTAGTCTGTCCCCATTTTATTGACCATTTTACTGAGATTGCAATCGACACCAAGAGTTGATTTTCATTTAAAAAAATTATAATATTCATTTTCCGTTTTTATTCATTCAGGTACTTTATCACTTGGAGGCCTAATCATGGATAATAGCGCAATTGAGAACGCTAAAAATCACTTTGGCCAGATTGTCGAAGACCAGCTAAAGCGCGTCGAGGCAATGAAAAAAGCTGCGGATTGGATTGATTATGCTCAAGTAAAACCAATCATCATTGGAGTCATAGGAGGGGATGGAATCGGTCCTTTTATCGCCAAAGAATCACGAAGAGTTTTAGAATTTATGCTCAAGGAGGAAATAGAAAAGGGGGAAATTGAGATTCGGGATATCGAAGGGCTGACTATAGAAAACAGGTCCAAACATAACAAACCTATTCCTGATGATGTCCTGGAAGAGATTAAAAAATGCCATGTTACGCTCAAGGGCCCGACCACAACTCCGAGAAAAGGTGATCCCTGGCCTAATATTGAGAGTGCTAACGTCGCCATGCGCCGTTACTTAGACCTTTTTGCCAACGTGAGGCCTGTCAGTGTCCCCAAAGAGGGAATAAACTGGATATTTTTCCGAGAAAACACTGAAGGCGCATATATCATGGGGAGCAAAGGAATCAATGTTACTGAGGATTTAGCCATTGACTTTAAAGTCATCACATCTCAGGGAGCAGAGAGGATCATCCGTTTGGCTTTTGATTATGCCCATAAAAACAAAATTAACCGAGTCACGATAGTAACAAAAGCCAATGTGGTTAAAACCTCTGATGGAAAATTCTTGGATATCGGGTATAAGATTGCTAAAGAATATCCCGAGATCGAATGCGACGACTGGTACATAGATATCATGACCGCCAAACTTGTGGACCCCAAACGCAGAACCCAATTCAAAGTTCTCGTCCTCCCCAATCTCTATGGGGATATCCTCACTGACGAGGCTGCAGAATTCCAGGGTGGTGTTGGCACTGCGGGAAGTGCAAACATCGGAAAACAGTATGCCATGTTTGAAGCGATCCATGGTTCTGCTCCGCGTATGGTTAAAGAGGGACGAGCTCAGTATGCAGATCCGTGCAGCATGATTCGAGCTGCTGCCTTACTGATCAGTCACATAGGCTATCCTGAAAAAGGAAAAAACCTGGAAATGGCTCTGGATATCTGCGGGCAGTACGAGAAGAAGCTGGTTTTAACTGGACGAGATACTGGATGTACCGGAGAGGAATATGCCAACTACCTGATGGAAACCCTTCAAGATCCTGGACTGAAAGATAAGTGGGAAAGCTACACAAAGCAGCTTTGAAAAAGGCAGCCTGACACTTTTAATGTTTGAAAAAATAGTATTATAGAGAGGGACCTGTATCCTTTTTGACTGATGTAGCTGCATAAAAAAGGGGCCTGTCCCCTTTTATGATGTTCTTTTTGCGATTTCGCCTTTTTGCTTGACTGGTATGAAAATTTGCATTATATTCAGATTTCAAATAAGCACGGTTTCTTTTCAAAAAATCTAAAAGCCTTTTGCACCTGATAAAAAGCCGGGTTAATCAATAAAGAAAAGTGAACTTAAAAGAAATAACTGGCTGCAAATAATTTACACTCATCATAATTAAAAATTAGAGGAGGTTTAATAATGAGGAAAAAAATAACAGTTATCGGAGCCGGCCATGTCGGAGAAGTCACCGCATTCAAGCTCGCTGAGATGGAACTGGGAGATGTAGTGCTACTTGATGTCATAGAAGATATGCCAATCGGAAAGGGCTTGGATATGCGCGAAGGCGGACCTGTAGGAAAATATGACTCAGCCATTATGGGCACAAACTCCTACGCAGACACTGCCAATTCCGATATTGTTGTCATCACCGCCGGAAAACCCAGAACGCCTGGAATGAGCAGGGATGAACTTCTTGATGCAAATGTCAAGATTGTCAAGCCTATAACCGAAGAAGTCGTCAAACACTCTCCCAATGCTATGCTGCTAGTTGTTACCAATCCTCTTGATGCCATGGTTTACACAGCTTTTAAAGTCAGCAAATTCCCGAAAAACAGAGTCTTTGGTATGGCAGGAATCCTTGACACGACTCGCTTCAGAGCTTTTATCTCTATGGAGCTCAATATCTCGGTCGAGAACATTCAGGCTCTTGTTCTGGGAGGACACGGAGATACCATGGTTCCCATCGCCAGATACACAACAATCTCCGGAATTCCTCTCACTCATTTCCTGCGGCCGGACAGGATTGATGCTATTATCGAAAGAACAAGAAAAGGCGGAGGTGAAATCGTCAAATACCTGAAAACAGGAAGCGCCTACTATGCACCCTCCCTTGCTGTAGCAGAGATGGTAGAATCCGTCGTCAAAGACAAGAAAAAAATACTGCCCTGTTCAGCATATCTTGAAGGAGAATACGGAATTAACGATCTCTATTTTGGAGTGCCCATCAAATTAGGCGCTGGTGGAGTTGAAGAAATTATACAGATAGAGCTAACCGACGAGGAAAAAGAAGCTATCAAGAACTCAGAGACAGCTGTTCGCAATATAGTAGACTTGATTAAGTTCTGAGTAGCATGGCTGAGCACAGAATCGAGACCCCTGTCTCGGATGAAGACATCGCTAAAATGCGGGCTGGAGACAGAATTTTCATCACCGGCTATCTTTATACAGGAAGAGACTCTGCACATAAAAAACTGATTGAACTTGTTAAAGAAGGCAAAGACTTGCCGATAGACGTTAAAGGGCAAATTATCTATTATGTTGGCCCCACACCTGCTCGCCCTGGTAATCCCATCGGTTCCGCAGGGCCAACGACAAGCTACCGGATGGACTCCTTTGCTCCAACTCTTCACTCTCTTGGTCTTAAAGGGACAATCGGAAAAGGATCCAGGAATGAAGAAGTCAAGGAATCCTTAAAAAAATACAAAGGTGTCTATCTCGCCGCCGTCGGTGGAGCTGGAGCTCTCATTTCTAAAAGCATAGAAGAATCTGAAGTCATCGCTTACCCAGAATTGGGGCCCGAAGCCATAAGAAGAGTAAAAGTCAAAGATTTTCCATGTATTGTAATCAACGATATGTATGGTGGCGACCTGTATCAAGAAGGTAAAAAGAAGTACCAGAAGAATTGAAGAAGAGATTCAAAAACAAACCGCAAACTCATTTCTATTTTCTTCCTCTTGAAGGAAGAGTTCTGGGTTCAAAGAAAATATTATAAGTTTATTTATAAGACCATTGGAAAAAATGGGCGTAAAGATCTTATAGAAGGATAAATACAATGAAAATTCATGAGTATCAAGCCAAACAAATTCTAAAAAAGTATGGCGTTCAAATTCCCCAAGGAGAGGTAGCTGACTCTCCGCCCGAAGCGCGTAAAATCGCAGATAAAATCGGTCCGAAAGTCGTTCTCAAAGCTCAGGTCCATGCTGGAGGAAGAGGCAAAGGAGGGGGCATCAAACTTGCCAAGAATCCTCAGGAAGCAGAAAAAATTGCCAAAGAAATGATCGGGATGACACTGATCACTCCTCAGACTGGATCGGAAGGAAAACTCGTGAAAAGAATTCTCGTGGAAGAAGCACTTGATATTGCGCGAGAGCTTTACATAGGAATTGTAATAGACAGAGCAAAGGAAGCTCCGGTTGTCATGGCTTCTTCTGAAGGAGGAGTTGAGATAGAAAAAGTTGCTTCTGAAACACCAGGGCTTATCTTCAAAGAATATGTCAATCCTGGTACCGGCTTTCTTCCGTTCCAAGCAAGAAATTTGGCTTTTAAACTAAATCTCGAGGGGGATACGTTTAAGCAAGGCGTAAAATTCATCATCAGTCTTTATAAAGCATTCGCAGCTACAGATGCATCACTCGCAGAAATTAATCCCTTGCTTATCACTAAACAAGGGAATGTCCTTGCTCTTGATGCTAAGATGAACTTTGATGATAACGCCCTCCTTCGTCACCTTGATATCAAAGAGATGAGGGATTTGGACGAGGAAGACCCCTTAGAAGTCGAAGCATCAAAATTTAACTTGAGTTACATAAAACTGGACGGAAACGTTGGCTGCATGGTGAACGGAGCAGGCCTGGCTATGGCCACCATGGATATCATAATGCACTCTGGAGGAATGCCAGCAAACTTCTTAGACGTTGGGGGCGGAGTATCAGAAGAGGCAGTCAAAAATGCCTTTAAGATTCTCGTTTCGGATAAGGACGTGAAAGCTGCCCTGATCAATATTTTTGGAGGCATTGTCCGCTGCGATTTAGTGGCCAATGGTATAGTTAAAGCGGCCAAAGAATTCGGTCTCAAAGTGCCCATGGTTGTCAGACTCGAAGGAACCAACGTTGAGCTTGGAAAAAAGATCCTAAAAGAATCAGGACTCTCTTTCTATCCCGCAGAGACAATGAAAGAGGCGGCTGAAAAAGTTGTTCCTCTTGCCAAACAATAACAAAGGAGCAGACTATGAGCATAATCATCGATGAAAAGACACGAGTTGTGGTTCAGGGAATCACAGGAGGAGAAGGCACTTTCCATACCCAAAGAATGCAGGAGTACGGAACAACTGTGGTTGCCGGAGTTACCCCCGGGAAAGGAGGAACCACCCACCTCAATGTCCCTGTTTATAACTCTGTAAATGATGCGGTTGAAAAGGAAGGAGCAGACGCCTCTGCAATTTTTGTCCCCGCCTTTTTTGCCTCTGACGCTATCATGGAAGCCGCAGGAGCAGGGATCAAATGTATAGTCTGCATTACTGAAGGAATCCCCACCTTTGATATGATAAAAGCAAAATTATTCCTAAAAGGAAAAGATTGCTGCCTGATCGGGCCAAACACTCCCGGAATCATTTCTCCTGGAAAGTGTAAAATCGGGATAATGCCTGGTCATATCCATACTCCTGGAACAATCGGGATTATCTCCCGTTCCGGCACACTGACTTATGAAGCGGTAGACCAGGTGACAAAGTTGGGATATGGACAGTCGACTGCGATAGGCATAGGCGGTGACCCCATTGTTGGTCTCCAATTCATAGATCTTCTGAAACTCTTCAAAGATGACAAGGATACAGAGGCAGTTATCCTTATCGGGGAGATCGGAGGAACCGCAGAGGAAGAAGCTGCTGAATACATCAAGAAAGAATTTCCTAAGCCAGTCGTTAGCTTTATCGCCGGCCAGACTGCTCCCCCGGGAAGAAGGATGGGTCATGCTGGAGCTATTATCTCGGGAGGGAAAGGCACGGCTAAAGAAAAGATGAAAGCCTTAGAAGAGGCTGGAGTCCATGTGGCCAAAAGTCCGGCTGAGATCGGCCAAAAAGTAAAAGAAGCACTTGCAGAGGCTTGATCTATTTGTAGGGGCTTGATTCATCAAACCCACCTTCTTATTCTTTAGGAGCCTGATTAGTTTGTAGGAGCTTGATTTATCAAGCCCGCACTTTTTATGTTATGCAGACGAGATAGCAGTTTCCATGCCTCCAGTCTATCTTTGCCAGTTCTTATAGGGAATGAGAGGCAGCGCTTTTTTCCCAACGAATCTGTAGAAAGCAAAGATATCGCCCGCCTCAGGAACCAACTTGAACTTCCAGTAGCGTATGAATCCGTACTGGGACTGCGGTTCAAGGAGGCAGGGAATTAATTTAGCCCCCCACTGAGCACAGCTTACGTAAAAATCACCCCGTTTTATGATCGTTTGGAGCTTTTTCTTTTCTACCTCAATCTTTTGAGGCGGAAGATAATCGTATATTGCCGGCACTATTCCCTTTGTTTGGTAAGATTCAATCTCAAGATGGATGTCTTTAGTAAACATCTCAACTTTTATGTCATGACCGAAAAGAGTCTCCACGATATCATGATATTTAGCGGGAATAATGTAGCCTAAAGGACGTGGAACGCTCAAGGTTGGTTCTACGTTAGGAAACCAGTTGGTCACGACTTCCTTGACGACCTCCTGTTCTGAGGGATAGCGATAAGTAGCCATATCATCTCGAGTAATAATGTCGCCTGCCTTTTTGTCGACCTTGAGAACTCCCTCTATCGAGGCGTCAATCGGCTCGAATTTCTGTATGGTCAACTCTGGCTCTTTCTCATCCCTTGCATATTCCATTCTCAAATGAACTAAATCATCCTCAGAGAATACTTTTGCTTCCGCAAGGAGTTTCTTCCGAAGTCCGTTCACTAAAGAGATAATTTCTTCTCCATGTGCAGCGACGCTTTCTGCAAAATATCTGATTCCGTCATACTGGTAGTTCGTTCTCTTTCTTAAAGTTTTGAGGTCGTGACGGGAAGCTCCTTCCTGGATAAAAGACAGAGTTTCATAAATCCCTAAACTGTTGCGGCCATCATTGAGGTCTGTGGTGCTGTAGCGCTTCATCTCTTCCCTTCCTTTAAGATATTCCTCGGGATAACGGACTCCAGCGGATGAGTCGATTCCCATGTGCTGAGTTATAAGGTACTCTTGATGAGTGATTCGTTTCTTCTCGAGCTTTTTCCATACTTCAGTTAATATCTTTGACCGGGAAAATTCTTGAAGACTCTGATGGATATTTGCATTGGAAACACAGCCTATGGATACACGATAGAAATCATCACCTTTTTCATGAACATCCATCGTCACTTCAGGCATCCAGGCCCTGAAAACATGATGGATAGCTTCAACTTCTGGCGCTTCGAGCTTGACATGATCTCTGTTCAAATCCAAATCCTGTTCATTGCGGCGTTGGTCGAAAAAGTTTCCGTAAGGATTTGCCTGGGGGATGATCAGGAAATTAATCCTCTTCATTAAACTCTCAAGCTTGCCTGTTGCTAAATCTCTGATAAACAATAAAGTAGCTTCTTTGGCGGATTGTTCACGGCCGTGCTGGGAAGCGACTAGCAGAAAAGTCGGTTTCTTCCGGTTCAGCTTAAGAGGAGAATCAGCTCCCTCTTCGGTTATGATGCACAAGTAAAGGTCTCTTGAAGCGTAAGCTTCTGTATCTTTGGTCCGGCCGATTATCTGGACTTTTACTTTTTCTGAAAGATGACTCACCCGACTTAAAAATGCTGTTATCTCCTCATATTGGCTGTACTGAGAGTAGCCAATTTCTTCGGCAGGAGCCTTAACAATCTCTGCTCCTGAAATAAAAAAAGAAAAGAAAAGGGAAAAAGCTAAAAGAACCGCAGTTTTAGATATTTTTGATTTCATTTATTCGTTCTCCTCTGTTATTAAATCTTATTTATTAATAAATCATGTCTTTCAGATTTTCTTTTTATCCTCTGATGAAATAAGACTCATTTCTACTCTACTCCAGTCAATTTATCAACGTCCCTGTCCTGCCTTCTTCTCCTTTTTCTCTTTCTCTTCCTTCTCTTCCTTTTCCTCCTCAGGAGTTTTGAACTTCAATACAATTTCTATCTGCTGAGCATCTCTGAGAAGAGAGAATTTCACTTCATCATCCCATTTGAATCGGGCTAAATAGATTCTTAGCTCATTTATGTCAGAATAGCTCTTTCCATCGACAGAAAGAACGACATCTCCCTTCTCAAAATTTGCATTTTTAGAAACTCCGTCTATTGGCCTGCTTTCGATAACCAAATTATCCAGCCCATCAAATTTCTTAAATCTCAGCCCGACTGAAGGAAAAGCAGGTATTTTTTCTTCAGAAATGCCCCAAACATAATCGGCAAGACTCCTGGCTACTTTAATGCTCTTTTTTCCTTCTGGGATTTCAACACACAGCACAGTCTTAAAAGGAAGGCGACTTTTCTCGTACGCTCGGCGGTTTATGCCCAGATTATAAAGAAGATGACCTGAACCGACCAAGACAACCAGCTTTCGCCCCCCTCTCTCTCGAGACTGGAGAGCATTGAAGGCCATGACCTCATCCCAAGCGGATTGCGCCCGGTAAAGCCCTTCGAATACCATATCCAGACCTGCTCCTTTCATCTGATGAGGGAGCTCTGTTGCCTCAAAAATCGTTCTAATAAGTTTTCTATGTTCTTCATGAGAAACGTCGGGATTGGGGACGATTTTTTTCTCATCATCTGAAAGCTTATCCCAACCTTTCATCCTGATTTTTCTGATTATTGCCCTCTGAGCATTCAAGGCATACAAAGGAATTTGACTGTTTTTTGCAAGCTCAAATATCCTTTCATAAAAGCCAAAGTTGAAATTCCAATTCATGTACCATCGAGATTCTCGAATGAACTCGTCCTGGGAAAGAATACCCATGCTCCATTTATTCAAAGCTTCCTGGAAGCTGACAGGAAACATCTCCAAGCCTATCGATAAACTTCTATCTTGATCGTATAAAGCTTGAATTATCTTTGATTGAATCTCGTGCATGGGAAGGCTGTTGTGAGTTTCTCCTAAATAAATGAATTCACTCTCTTTCATCTCCTTGATCATTTTTTGGAAAGGAATCTGGCTCCCAGCGCGTGCTGAATAAATTTTTCCCGCTGCAACATCCATTGTTTTGTCTTTAAGCTTTTTGTCCCCGATTTTGAGAAGTAGGATTTTATCCTCTTCTTCCTGTCCGCTTAGAATGGAAAATGTCAAAAGAATAATCGAAATTAGCGTGATTTTTTTAATAGTCATTCTTTCTCTCACTTCATATTTTTTTATGTATCATATCTCTGATTTTTTGTTGATGTCAATTTACTTATGTGTTTGTTTACATTCTAGCATCTTGAATTTATACTAACGGAAGCAAAATCTCTCAATGAAAAACCAAATCATAGAACCAAAAAAAACAATCCGAACTTTTGCTCTCGCGTCCTTTCTGAATGACTTAGGCTCGGACATGATCTATCCTGTCTGGCCTCTGTTTGTGACAACAATTTTAAAGGCAAACATGGCTGTCCTTGGTTTTTTGGACGGGCTAGGCGAAGCTCTTGTCTCTATCTCCCAAGCAGGTTCAGGGTATATATCGGACAGGATTAAAAAAAGAAAGGTCTTTATCTGGACAGGCTATCTATTCGGAGCCCTCTCAAGACTCGGTTATGCGATCTCAACAATCTGGCCGCATCTTGTTCCGTTTAGAGTATTGGATCGAGTGGGAAAAATCAGGAGCGCTCCACGCGATGCCATAGTCGCCGATGTTTCAACCAAAGAAAACAGGGGCAAAAACTTTGGTCTTTTGAGAGCTATGGATCACCTGGGTGCGGTGTTTGGTATTGTAATCTGTATTGCACTTTTCAGCATACTGGGATACAGGGTTTTATTTGCCCTGGCAGCCACCCCCTCGCTAATCAGTGCCTTCCTTGTTTTTTCCTTAATCAAAGAAAGAAAATCTGGGCAGATCAAAATCTACAAAGGAATCTCACTGAAAGACCTGGACAGAAACTTCAGGCTTTTCCTTGTTTTGAGTTCGCTCTATGCACTGGGAGCCTTCAGCTATTCTTTCTTACTCATCTATGCCAAAAAATTCGGATTTAAGCTGGCCTTTGTGCCGGTCCTTTATCTGATCTTTACGCTCTCTGCCTTTCTATTCTCTTATCCTTTCGGAAGACTTTCGGATAAGATAGGAAGAAAACGCGTACTCTTGCTCTCTTATATCCTCTGGATCGCAGTCTGTGTTATCGTAGTTTCAGAGCCAAATCGAATGATGATAATATTAATCTTTATTCTTTATGGGGCTCATAAGGGAGCCTTAGAGCCTGTGCAAAGAACCTTTGTTTGCGAGCTTGCTCCCGCGGAGTTTAGAGCGAGTTGCTTGGGCGGATTCCAGATGGTGCTCGGCCTATGTGCCTTGCCCGCATCCTTTATCGCCGGAGTGCTCTGGGATACGCTCGGTTTTCTCGTCCCCTTCTATTTTTCGCTCATTCTTACGCTAATTTCGGGAATTATGCTCCTCTTTGTAAGAAAACATTAGTTCACCAAAAAATGGGGCCAGGCCCCATTTTCCGGACAGGCCCCATTTTCCGGAAGTATCTCTTAATCATTGATAATTGATGGATATATTCGAGACATAAGTCTTGGGAAATAGCTGCAGCTACCAGCTAAGCTTTAGCCTTCATAGATTTGGTTGGATAACAACCTTTAGGGAATCTTTTGGATTAGCTGCCAGCTCAAAACCTTCAGCTATTTCCTTTAGAGGGAATTTATGGGTGATAAGACCTTTGACATTAATTCTTTTGTTTTTAATAAGCTCTATTGATTCTTTTAAGTCATCAGGAGCTGCTCCATATGATGAGGTTACTGTAATTTCGTTCCTCCAGAAATCAACTGCTGGAATTTCAATATTTTTATTTGGAATGGCAAAAAAGAGTATAATTCCTTTTCTGTCTATAAATTTAAATGCTTGCTGAGCAGCCTGCAAAGCACCAGTACAGACTATTACCCTTTCTGCCTTAAGGTTAAAATCTTTTCTGGCATCTAAAACTTCATCCGCGCCAAACTCTTTTGCCTTTTTTAGCTTATAGTCATCAACATCCGTGGCCACAACTCTTGCTCCTCTTAATTTGGCCAATTGTATATTCGATAATCCAGATACTCCGCTACCTAATATCAGAACAGTTTGGTTTTCTTTGACATTGATCACTTTCTGACCTCGCACACAACAGGCCAGGGGTTCAATCATTGTGCCCTCTTCATAACTAATATTCTTAGGCAGAGGAAAAGTCCCGTGCTCGACATTTATTTTTGGCACTCTAATGAATTCGCTGAAGCCGCCAGGATCATAGTTGCCTTCATGCAATACCTCACAAGCAGTATGGTTGCCTTCTAAACAATATTTGCATTCATAACAAGGTACATGATGGGTCACAAAGACGCGCTGGCCCGCTTTAAACTTTTTCACTCCGTCTCCAACTTCGATAATATCTCCCGTTGTCTCATGGCCAAGGATACGAGGAGCTTTCTTTATCCTGTACCATTCCATCACATCTGTGCCGCATATGCTTGAAGCTTTAATCTTAACTAGAATCTCGCCTTTCTTAATTGTAGGCTTTGGCATTTCCTGGATTCTAATATCTTTGTTGTTGTAATAGACAGCTACTTTCATAAATTCGTAAAAAAATCTGATTATTTAGTATTTCTCTTTTTGTGTTTGTAAGACACGTTTCTAGATAATAAAACAAACTTAATTATTTTTTCTTGTATATCTCAAATGCCTGATCAACGGTCTTATTTTCATGAACAACGGCTCTGACCGCCTTAATCATTCCAACTGGATTATCTGACTGGAATATGTTTCTGCCCATGTCGACACCAACTGCCCCATCTTTCACAGCGACACTAGCCATCTGCAAAGCAGCTTTTTCTTCGATCTTTTTGCCGCCAGCGATAACTACAGGAACATTTCCGCATGCCTCAACAACCTCACTGAAATCCTCGCAATAATAGGTTTTTACCATATGGGCACCAATCTCAACACAAATCCTGCTGGCCAAACTCAAATACTTAGAATCTCGAACCATTTCTTTTCCCACTGCTGTCACGGCCAGAACTGGAATGCCGTAATCTTCTCCGTCGTTGACAATCTTTGATAGGTTTTCTATTGATTGTTTTTCATATTCTCCGCCGATAAAGACAGAACAGGTAATTGCCGAAGCATTTATCCTTATTGCATCTTGAATAGATGTTGTGATTATCTCATTTGAAAGCTCTTTCAAAATACTCTGGCCCCCGGAGACTCTTAAAACAATTGGTTTCTCAATCTCTGGAGGAATCCAGTTTCTTAAAGCGCCCCTCGTAATCATTAATGCATCTGCATAGGGTAATAATGGAATAACTGTTTTGCCCAGGTTTTTTAGACCGGTGGTTGGACCTTGAAAATAACCATGATCAACAGCCAACATAACACAGTGCCCTGTTTTTGGATTAATTATTCTTGATAATCTGTTTTGCATTCCCCAGTTCATTTTCACACCCCCTGGGCGGCATTAAAAGATTATAGACGTGCTAGGCATACTAATAAAAATGGTTTTACCTATTTATTTTTCTTCCTCTTCTGGTTTAATCCGGCCTTCTTTAATGGCCTCATTTACGATTTTCTGATGAAGTTGGATAGGAACTTCTTCGTAATGTGAAAATTCCATGATAAAGGATCCCCTGCCTCCAGTGATCGATGTGAGAGTCGGTTCGAAATCCAGCATTTCGGCCATCGGAACCTGGGCTTTTATGATGCGAAGATTTCCTCTCTGCTCCATACCTTGAACTTTGCCTCTCCGCCCGTTAAGGTTTCCCATTATGTCTCCCATGTATGTTTCAGGCGTGTAGACTTCAATATTCATGATGGGCTCAAGCAGTGTCGATTTTGCTTCTTTCATTCCTTTTTTAAAGGCCATTGAGGCAGCTACCTTGAAGGCAATATCAGAAGAGTCAACTTCATGGTAAGTTCCATCATACAGGATCACCTTAAAATCAACGGCGGGATAACCAGCAATCACGCCTTTTTTTCGCGCCTCTTGAATTCCCTTTTCGATAGAAGGAATAAAGTTTTTGGGAATAGCCCCTCCGAAAATTTTATCTACAAATTCAAAATCCTTTCCTCTGGGGAGAGGCTCCATTTTTATCCTTACGTCTCCATACTGCCCGCGGCCTCCTGTCTGCTTCTTGTACTTTCCTTGAACATCTGATTTCCCTTTGATGGTTTCCTTGTAGGGTATCTTAGGAGGCTTGAGGTCGACATTTACGTTATATCTCTTTTTTAGCCGATCAGTGATGATCTCCACATGGAGCTGGCCGTTCCCAGAAATAATCAATTCGTTTGTTTGGGGCTCCCTTTCTATTCTTGCAGTAGGGTCCTCTTCTGTAATTCGGTGAACTGCCTGGGAAATTCTATCCTCATCCGCACGAGTCTTGGGTTCGATGGCAAAGGATATCGATGGCTCAGGAAATCCGATTGGAGGAAATTCTACAGAGTTCCCCTTGGCACAAAGCGTATCTCCTGTTGAGGTTTCCCTTAGTTTAGCCGTGGCTACGATATCACCAGCTTTTGCCTGCCCGGCTGGTATCTGTTCCTTTCCTTGGAGGAAAAAAAGGCCTCCAAGCTTTTCAGCCGCATCCTTGCTGGAGTTCATTACAGTAGCATCCGGGTTTACTCTTCCAGAGAAAACTCTCAATAAGGATATTCTTCCCGTGTAGGGATCGGAAATTGTTTTAAAAACCAGAGCAGAGAAAGGCTCATCAACAGAAAGCTTAACAGTTTCCTTCTCTCCTTCTACTTCTCCTCTCTCGAGAGGTGAAGGCAAGAAATTGACAATCCCATCAAGGATAGGCTGAACCCCTATGTTCAAGAGAGCAGATGCGACAAAGATAGGAAACAGCTGCCTGCTGAGTATGCTTCCTCTAAGACCCTCTATAAGCTCCTCAGGAGAAAGCTCGCCTTTTTCAAAATATTTTTCCATCAACTGCTCATCATTTTCGGCAACCATCTCTGTCAGCTCTTCGACTTTTTTGTCCACTTCCTCTTTTAATTCTGTAGGGATCTCTTCTTCTTTGAATTTTCCGCTCTCATCCTTTTCAAAAATGTAAGCTTTTTTCGCAACTAAATCCACAACTCCAGTAAATTTCTCCTCTTCTCCGATGGGAAGTTGAATTGGAACAGCTTGGCGGCCGAAAGCTTGATGGATGGATTCTACTGCTCGCTTATAGTCTGAGTTTTCCCTGTCTAATTTATTGATTATAAGGATTCGAGGGAGGTCAAGCTCTTTGAGCATTTCCCACACTTTTTCTGTTCCAACCTCGACACCTTCTACTCCACCGACCAGAACCGCTCCTGAATCCACTGCCCTCAAGCTCGCTCTTGTATCCCAGAGGAAATTAGTGTAACCAGGGCAATCCACAATATTAATCTTATGGCCATTCCACTCTAAAAAACAGGCTGCTGAATTGATAGAAATATTTCTTTCGATTTCATCCGGATCATAATCAGTTACAGTGTTGCCTTTTTCAACCTTTGTGAATCTGGATGTCGCCTTCGAATTAAACAAAAAGGCGGAAGTCAGCGAGGTTTTTCCTGACGAACCATGACCGACAATAGCAATATTCCTGATCTTATCTGCACTGTAATCTTTCATTTTGGAGCCTCCCAAGAAATACTAGATTAGATTCTCAAAACCTAAATTTTCGGCTTCTTTCGAAAAGTGACAACCGATATGATACAACAAAAATTCCCTTCTTCTCAAGACTTCTTTTCTTCTTCTAGCTTATCTAAAAATATCTTTAATTCTGGAGGCAAAGGCGAAGAAAATTCAACCTTCTCCTGTGTATCAGGGTGGATGAACGAAAGGCGAGAGGCATGAAGGAAAAGGCGTTGAATGCCTGGCTTTGACTTTCTACGGCCATAACGGGTATCACCCACCAAAGGATGGCCAGAGGCAGCCATATGAACCCTTATCTGATGAGTCCTTCCTGTGAGCGGTTTTATTTCAAGAAACGAAAAATCTTCATATTCTTTCTGGACTGAATAGTAAGTCTTGGCCTCCCTTGGCTTTTTGGTCTTCACCGAAATTCTCTCTCCATGCTTCACATGGCGTCCGATAGGCCAGCTTATCTTTCCCTCTTTCTCTGGCATCCTACCCCAAACCAATCCCAGATAAATCTTTTCCACTTCCCTCTTTCTGAATTGCTTCTGGAGCAGTTCATAAGCTTTTAGGCGTCTGGCAACTACCATCAACCCTGATGTTTCCTTATCCAAACGATGAACAATTCCTGGCCGTTCCTCTGGGCCAACTTCCTTGAGATCGGGGAAATGGTAGAGTAAAGTATTGATAAGTGTATGCTGCCTCTTCCCCGCTCCGGGGTGAACGACCAAACCTGGAGGCTTATCGATAATTGCTAAATGATCATCGCTGTAAAGTATCTCTATGGGGATATTCTCAGGTTGAATTTCTTGAGGCACAGCAAGTTCATACTCTATTTCCACCTTCTCTCCAGATTTGAGATTATAGCTTGACTTTCTGGCGATCCCGTCGACCTTTACTCTTTTCTCCTCGATAAATCTTTGAATCTGAGATCGTGTCAGCCTGTCGATTCTCTCTGATAGAAAGATATCCAGCCTTTGGTTTAATCCGGACAAGGGAGTCGTCAGAAATTCTCTTTTAGGCACTTTTCCTTTTTTTCAGGATGAGAAACAGAGCCACTCCGGCAATCAAGCCTAAAATACAGAAAAGCTGAGGAACAGAAAGGCTGAGGTAGGGAGAAGGATTGCGGAAAATGAAGGCTTTGTCAGGGTGATCACCACGATAAAATTCAACAAAATACCTTATTATGGAATAATTTATGATATAGAAGGAAAAGACCTGGCCATCAAATCTTTTCTTCCTCAGTATAAGAAATAAAACAAAAAAGTTAAGGAAATTCAAAGCAGCCTCATAGAGCTGCGTTGGATGAAGAGGAATTCCGAGGGGAACGCCAGTTAGGTCACTGGCGTATTTATTATTAAAAATCATTCCCCAGGGTAAAGAAGATTCCGTTCCATAGCAGCATCCGGCGCTGAAACAGCCGATTCGGCCAAATCCATGCCCCAAAGCTAAAGCTGGTCCGACAATATCAGCTGCTTTCCAGGTGGGGATTTTGTGTTTCCTGAAATACCAGAGAGCAAATATAATTCCAAAAGTGAGTCCACCCTGAAAAACACCCCCTGATCGCGCCAAGCTTAGAAGCTCTCGCCAGTAGCGCACATAATACGAGAAATTCCCGACAAGAAGAATAAGCTTGGCTCCGATTAAAGAAACTATGATTGTGTAGAAAGCCATATCAATGATTTTCGAGCTGGGAAGGTCATGTTTCTTGGATTGGAAATAAAGAAACAACAGGGCGCAAGCTACTCCCACGGCCATCATCAGTCCATAGGTATGAATGGTTATCGGACCTATCTTTAGGATGATAGGGAACATTTTAGCCCTTTTCTAAAAAAGAATAGAAAAATAATGATAACAGCGCCAATGGTTATACTGGCGTCAGCAATGTTAAAGGAAGGCCAGTGCCATTTTTTTACGTAGAAATCCATAAAATCTATCACGTATCCCCTGAAGATTCTATCTATCATGTTACCGAGAGCCCCTGCCAGGATAAGAGATAACGAAATTATCATTAGCCTTTCTGAAGTTGGTGTTTTGAAAAAATATAAAATGACCAAAGCTAAAGCTGCCAAAGATGCCAGCGTGAGTACTACGTAGAGAAACTGGCTTCCTGATTGGGAAAAAAAGCCAAAGATTGCCCCTCGGTTTCTAATATGGGTAAGATTAAAAAAACCGGGGATAATGCTTTTGCTGTTCAAAAAAGGTATCTTTTGGGCAACGATAGCCTTAGTCAGCTGGTCAGCAGCGAGCAAGACGAGAATGAATAATAAATAGAATATTCTACGGTTCATGAATTTATCGTCTTAACCACTTCTTCGCAACGCTTACAGAAGTGGGGATATTCGGAGCTTTTTCCCACATATTGAGAAAAATTCCAGCATCTCTGGCATTTTTCCCCTTTTGCCCTTGAGATTTCTACCTCTAACTCTTCGCCAGATTGCGATTGGAGTTCCACAGCTGAAACTATGAAAAATGAGGATAGCTCTTCTTTATACTTGTTCAAAAGCTCCTGTTGAGAAGAAGGAACCTTTAAGGTAACCTTTGCTTCTAAAGAATTAAGGATACGATCTTCATCTCTTGCTACCTCAAGCTCTTTTAGGACTTTATCCCTGACAAGTAACAGACTCTCTCCCTCTTTAAACAAATCATCATCCAACCATTTCTCCTTGAAAGCAGGAAACTGCTCTAAATGAATGGACTCCTCCTTGCTGTTAAAGGCAGGCATAGTTTCCCACACCTCTTCCGTTGTAAAAGGCAAAATCGGAGCCATCATTACAAGAGTGGATTTGAGGAGATTAAAAAGGGCTGTCTGAGCTGATTTTCGAAGTTCTGATTTTTTTCCTGAACAATAGATCCTATCCTTGAGTACATCCAAGAAAAAAGAGCTCAACTCTACAGTGAAAAAATTATAGATAGTATGAAAAATAATATGATACTCATAATTCTCATAGGCTCTTATGATCTTTTTCCCTGTCCTGACACTTTTTTCAAGTATCCATTTATCCAGAAATTCCATCCTTTGAGGGGCAACACTCTCTTCATCTGGAGAAAAGTCGTATATATTCCCCAGGATAAATCTCCACGTATTTCTGATCTTGCGGTAAGCTTCAACAAGCCTCTGCAGGGTCTCCTGCCCGAAACGCACGTCTTCTTTGTAGTTGAGCATTGCTATCCAGAGCCTCAAGATTTCGGCTCCGTTTCTTGAGATGACCTCTTCAGGATCGATGAAATTTCCGAGGGATTTGGACATTCCCCTTCCCTGCTCATCAAGGACAAAGCCATGGGTTATGACAGACTTGTAGGGCGAGGCTTTTTTCGCAGCAAGCCCTACAAAAAGAGAGCTGTTGAACCAACCTCTGTATTGGTCATGACCTTCCACATAGATGTCCGATGGCCAGGGTAGATCACTTCTTCTTCCCAGAACATTATGGCTTGCTCCAGATTCAAACCATACATCAAGTATGTTCTCTTCTTTATCGAACTTTTTTGAACCGCATTGAGGACATTTTGAATTTGGCGGAAGAAGCTCTTCTGCTTTTTTCGCAAACCAAGAATCAGAACCGCTTTTAGAAAAGATATCGGCAATCCTGAGAGTTACTTTTTCATCAGCAAGAATGTGTCCACAATCATGGCAGTAAAAAGCAGGAATCGGGACGCCCCAGGACCGCTGCCGGGAAATACACCAGTCCGGTCGAGCTTTCACCATGTTAGCGATTCTCTCTTCTCCCCAGGGAGGAATCCAGCGTACCTTCTTTATCTCCTCCATCGCCTTTTTCCTCAAATCATCTTTCTCCATGGAGATGAACCACTGTGCTGTTGCTCGGAAAATCACAGGATTCTTACACCGCCAGCAATGGGGATAGGAATGGACAATCTCATCTTCTTTCAAAAGAGTACCGTCTCTTTTCATATCATCATTAATAGATTTATTCGCATCAAAAACATTCATATCGCCATATTTTTCGACCTGGGAAATAAACTTTCCCTCGCTATCCACAGGAGTATAGATATCAAGTCCATAAGCTATTCCTGTTAGATAATCTTCATGACCATGGCCAGGAGCAGTATGAACACATCCCGTTCCCTGGTCAAGAGTTACATAATCAGCCAAAACAAAAACAGACTCTCTATCAATAGAGGGATGACGAGCTTTAAGACCCTCCATCGCCTTCCCAGTAAAAGTCGCAAGAACCTTAGTCTTTTTGAACCCTAACTCTTCGGCAAGGACAGGAATCAACCGCTTGGCTGCAATATAGACTTCTCCGTTATTCTCGAAAGCGGCATATTCATAATTCGGATGAAAGGCTATGGCCAAATTGGCTGGCAAAGTCCAGGGAGTTGTAGTCCAGATTAGGACGAATACTTTTTTCGTCTTCAAAGCAGGAAATTTCTCGGAAAGATCTGAAATCATGGGGAATTTTACATAGATAGAAGGAGACTTGCGGTCTTTATACTCTATTTCAGCTTCGGCCAGAGCTGTTTGACAGTGGGGACACCAGTGAACAGGTCTCTTTCCTTTATAAACACTCTCTGAAGCAAAAAAGGCTGCCAGATAACGAATGACCTCGCCTTCGTACTCATAGTCCATGGTTAGGTAAGGCTTCTCCCATTCACCAAATACTCCCAACCTTTTGAATTGATTCCTTTGAATATCTACGTACTTAAGTGCATACTTTTTACATTCTTCCCTAATTTTGAGGATAGAAAGTTCTCTCTTCTTTTCTCCTAAGAGTTGGTCTACTTTGATTTCAATTGGAAGGCCGTGGCAATCCCACCCGGGTAAATAAGGAGACCTGAAGCCCTGCATGGTTTTTGTCTTGACTATGAAGTCCTTTAAAATCTTGTTCATGGCAGTTCCAAGATGAATACTCCCGTTGGCATAGGGAGGACCATCATGCAGAACAAACGAAGGACTCTTCTCTCTCTTCTTCTGAATTTTCTGGTAGAGCTTCATTTCCTCCCACTTCTTAATAATCTCGGGCTCTTTCTGTGAAAGCTTGGCCTTCATAGAAAACGAGGTCTGCGGGAGGTTTAAAGTATCTTTTATCTTCTCACTGTCTGCCATAATTTTCTCCAACTCGTTTCTTCTTATCGTCCTATTATAAGATAAGTTATTTTATTTCTCTACACCAAAAAGTCAATCCATGGATTCAGGCTTGAGCCCGTTGGAAGGAAGATCATAACCAGAACAGAAAGACAGGATTAATCCAGTAAATAATGGGATCCCAGGCTAACTGGATTTCCTAAGGCTGCATAGGTGATCAGCTGAGCAACCAGGATTCCGTGTTTCAAGCCTACCACTTTCGCATCCATTTTCACTTCTTTGTAAAACTTCTCGATCCTATGGCGGAGATAATCCAGGTCAGCTCTCGCCCTCTCCAGACGCTTTTTTGTCCGAATGATCCCCGCATAATTCCACATGGTTGACCGGATAGAAATCCAATCCTGGTTGATTAGGGCTGGGTCAACCTCCTCCCCTTTCTCAGGATAATACCATTCATGTATATCCGAGGATTTATAAGACACGGCAGGATTAAAATGGGAGGCAATATATTTTGAAGCTCTTGTTCCCCACACGAGGCCTTCCAAGAGAGAAGTTGAGGCTAAACGGTTTGCACCATGGACGCCGGTGCATGAAACCTCGCCAACTGCAAACAGGCTTCTTAGCGAGCTTTTTCCCCATTCGTCAACGAGAACCCCTCCGCAGCAATAGTGGGCAGCAGGAACAACAGGGATGGGCTCCTTAGTAATATCTATTCCATACTCCAAGCAGGTTCTGTAGATATTGGGGAATCTTTTCCTGATATCAAACTTCGCATAGGAAACTAAATCCAAGTAAACATAACTTGAATTACTGTTTGTCATCTCCTCATAGATAGCCCTAGTCACCTCATCCCTTGGAGCCAACTCTCTCTTCTTGTTATAATTCTCCATAAAGGTCTTGCCCTCTTTGGTCTTTAACCGGGCGCCCTCTCCTCTAACCGTCTCTGAAATCAAAAAACCACCTGCATCTCGATGAAAAAGAGAGGTAGGATGAAACTGGATGTATTCCATGTTTACAATTCTGGCTCCTGCCCTGTAAGCCATGGCATAGCCGTCTCCGATGGCTCCCCTGGGATTGGATGTATATAGATAGACTGTACCACAGCCACCAGTAGCCAGGATCGTGTAGTGGGCAAAAATCGTTCTAACTCTGCCGCTTTCGTTGTCTAAGACATAAGCTCCGACGCAATGCGGCTCTTCATAATAAAATGTAGGATTCTTGGAGTGATGAGGAATAGTCAACAAATCCACAGCAGTATGGTCGGCAAGAAGTTTCACGTTGGAGTACTTCTTTAAAGCCTGGATAAACCTCTCCTCGACTGTCTTACCTGTCGTATCCTTTATATGAAGGATGCGTCTTCGAGAGTGTCCGGCTTCCTGCGCATAATCTAAAGAATCTGGAGCACTCCTGGCAAAAGGGATTTTGAGATCTTTAATTAGGATATCATCTACAGCCTTTTTGCCTTCGCTAGCCAGAATATCAACAGCCGCTGGATTATTGATACCATCACCAGATTGAACGATATCCTCTTTCAAGAGCTCTGGATAATCATCATGTCCCAGTGAAACAATCCCGCCTTGGGCATAATAGGTGTTCGATTCTTCAAGCTTTGAGTTTTTGGTAACAACGATCACCCTTAGACCGCTTTTTGCTGCTTCAAGAGCTGCACTAGCTCCAGCAATCCCACAGCCGATTACCAGAATATCAGCAGTTAAGCTTTTTTCTTCACTCATTATCGCTTATCTCAAAAACTCAATACTCATGTCCACAGATTTGTAAGAATGAGTTAAGCTACCCACGGAGATAAAATCAACTCCAAGAGAAGCTATTTTCCTGACTCTACTCAGGGAAACTTTGCCCGAAACTTCTAAAGGAACTTTCCCTTTCACTTGCTTGACGACTTCTTTCATCGCCTCCTCCGACATGTTGTCGAGCATAATCATATCTGCTCCACTTTGGACAGCTTCTTGAACTTCCTCTAAGCTGGTGGCTTCAACCTCGACTTTCACTCCAGGATTTACACTTTCCTTTGCACTCTTTACTGCTTGAGAAATGCTACCAACAATCTTCAGATGATTATCTTTGATCAATACCATATCAGAAAGACTGAAGCGGTGATTCTCTCCTCCACCCATCTTCACCGCATATTTTTCAAGACATCTTAAGCCAGGCGTTGTTTTACGCGTATCAAGAATCTTTGTTTTTGTTCCTTGAAGCGCCTGAACAAAATTCTGAGTTGTGGTTGCAACTCCGGACATTCTTTGGAGAAAATTAAGAGCAGTTCTCTCACCTTTGAGGAGAGAAACCGATGGCCCTTGAATCTTAGCCAATGTCTGGCCTGCCTTAAACTTCTGGCCGTCATTTAATCTTTTTTCAAAAACAACTGACGGGTCAATTTTATGAAAAACTCTCTCGGCAACATCAATCCCTGCCAGAACACCCTCTTCTTTGGCAAGAATTATTGCTTCTGATTCAGAATCTGCCGGGATTACGCTTTCAGAGGTGATATCGCCCTCAGGCATATCCTCTTTTAGGGCGGCCTCGATGAGCGCATCTGCCGCATCTTCTTTCATTTGAATAAATTATAAATATTTCCCATCTACCAGTCAATAAAGGGCAATAAAGGGGTCAGGTCTTGCTTTTTGCTTATCTCAAAAATTTCGTTAATTTCGGTTGCATGAGTAAAAGCAAAAAACAAGACCTGACCCCGCTAATATTTGCCTTTCCAAATGGAATTTATTAAAATATGCTAGCTTTTCAAGAAATCAAAAAATAAGTAAACTACAAAATCAAAGGTTCAATTACGCCTTGAGGGAGATGTTTTGATTATAAAGCAATTTCAATCGAAATAAGCAACGCTTTTTAGCTGGGGATTGGAAAAATGAAAAAGAAAATAACGAAAGCATCGGATATAAGAAGAGCGCAATACATAAAAGACGTTCTGAAAAAAAATCCAAAAGATCAAAAATTCTGCGTTATAGGAGCTGGACACGGCGGATTGGCCATGGCAGGTCATCTGGCTATTAAAGGCTTCAAGGTCAATCTTTATAATCGAGGACGGAACAGGATCAAACCTGTTATGCAAAGAAAAGCAATCAAAGTCGAGGGAGAGATCAAAGGAATAGGAAAGATTGAGCTCGCTTCGACCAATATACAAGAATGTATCAACGGCGCAGATGTCCTCATGGTCGTTGTGCCCGCCTCCGCTCATCGTAACATCGCAGAGACCTGTGCACCATACCTTAAAGAGAATCAGGTGGTTATCCTCAATCCTGGCCGGACAGGTGGAGCACTGGAGTTTTACAACGTCTTCAAACAAATGGGCCTAAAGCGGTTTCCTTTTATCGCTGAAGCACAGACATTTCTTTATGCTTCAAGAGCTCTCGGACCAGCGCATGCCAGGATATTTTCTGTAAAAAATTCTGTTCCCCTGGCAACCCTTCCAGCTTACTGGATTCCTGGCATTTTGAAAATCATCAACAGGGCATTCCCCCAATTTATCCCTGGAGACAATATCTTTAAAACAAGTTTTGAAAATATAGGCGCTGTATTTCATCCCGCCCTCACAATTCTGAATGCAGGCTGGATCGAATCGACTTATGGTGACTTCGAGTACTACATTAAAGGCGCAAGCCCTTCTGTTGCCCATGTTCTCGAAAAATTGGACAAGGAACGCCTAGATGTTGCCGCCGCCTTAGGCATAAAAGTCATGAGTGCCAGGGCCTGGCTTTACACAGCTTACAGTGCTACAGGAGATAACCTCCATGAAGCTATTCAGGACAACCCTGGATATCTGGGAATAAAGGCTCCTGACAGGCTCCACCACCGTTATGTCGATGAGGACGTACCTATGAGCCTCGTGCCAATTGCTTCCATCGGAGATATGCTCAAAGTGGAAACACCCGTCATAAAATCAATCATCCACCTGGCTTCAATAATGAGAGGAACAGATTTCTGGAAAAAAGGGAGAACCGTCCAAAAGTTGGGAATTAAGGGAATGACCATCAAAGAAATTCGTCTTCTGGCTGTGACCGGAGAAATTTAAGGTGGGATTATCTAATAAAAAAAAAATTCTTGGAGCCTCGGTAGGGAACTGCGTCCATGTCGCGGGCATCCTGAATTTTCTAAAATTAGCCGAACGCCACGGCTATGAAACACTTTTCCTTGGTCCCGCTGTTTCCGTAGAAAAAATATCAGAAGCTATAGAGAAACACAATCCAGACCTTATAGCTATCAGCTATCGCTTAACTCCTGAAGTGCTAAAAAAATTATTGGCTGCTTTAAAAAAAGAGGTCGAAAAAAACAAGTGGCAGGATAAGACTTTCATCTTTGGCGGAACGCCGCCCACTGCCAGAGTCGCCCGTCAGAGCGGATTGTTTGAAGCTACCTTCGGCGGCCTTGAGCCTCAAGAAAACATAATCTCCTTTCTCAAAGGGAAAGCTAAAGAAGTAAAAAAGGATGAGATTCCTCCCCAGAATCTCATCGACCGAATAGCTTCCAACGGTTCTTATCCTCTTCTCCGTCACCATTTTGGGCTGCCCACGGTAGAAGCTACGGTTAAGGGAGCTAAAGAAATTGCGCTATCTAAGACATTGGATGTCATCTCCATCGGACCTGATCAGAACGCCCAGGAAAGTTTTTTCCGTCCAGACGAAATGAGAAAAGAGCAAGATGGGGCAGGAGGAGTTGCGCTGAGAAAACCAGAGGAGCTCGAAGCCATCTATAAAGCCACGCGTTGCGGCAACTATCCCTTGCTCCGTTGTTATTCAGGCACAAGAGACCTTATTAAATGGGCGGAGATGTCGCTTAAAACCATAAATATTGCCTGGGGGGCAGTTCCACTCTGTTGGTACAACCAGCTTGATGGCCGTTCTGACCGAACTCCAGAGGATTCCATCGCAGAAAATCAGCAGGCAATGAAATGGTACGCCGAGCATAGAATCCCTCTTGAAGTTAATGAATCTCACCACTGGAGCTTGAGGGATGCTCATGACACGGTGGCAGTAGTAGCGGCATTTCTAGCAGCATATAACGCAAAGAAAATGGGGATAACTCATTATGTAGCTCAGTATATGTTCAACAGCCCAGCTCAAACATCTCCTGTGATGGACTTAGCGAAGATGCTGGCCAAAATAGAGCTTATCGAATCTCTTCATGATAAAAGCTTTACGAGTATTCGCCAGACGAGGACAGGTTTGGCCTGCCTTTCTCCAGATCCTGATGTTGCTAAAGGACAGCTCTCCTCTTCTTGTATGTTCCAGATGAGCCTGGAGCCAAAAATAGTCCATGTTGTTGGATTTTGTGAAGCAGACCACGCAGCAACTCCTCAAGATATAATCGAAAGTGCTAAAATCACGCATGGAATTATAAAGAATTTCTCTTTGGGTGCTCCTCAAATTCTTGATGACCCGAGGATAAAAGAGAGAAAGGAAGAGCTTGTCGAGGAAGCAAAATATCTATTGCAGGCACTTAAGAACTTCGCTGCTGATAACGTCATGGACCCTTGGAGTGATCCTAAAACGCTCGCAGAAGCCATTCACAAGGGCCTTCTTGACGCCCCTCATCTTGCAGGCAATCCATACGCTTCAGGAAAGGTCGTCACTCTATTCAGGGGTGGGGCCTGTTATGCGGTCGATCCTCAATCAGGAAATCTTTTGAGTGAAAAGGAAAGAATCTCTCTACTTTAATGAAAAATCCTCCCTCTCTCGCATTTGAAGATCACTTCAACATTTCTCTCGGCGACCTCCAAGAAATCTTGAGTATCGCTCTTTCCCGCGGAGGCGATTTTTCAGAAATATACCTGGAGTATAAAATCTACAATTTCATCAACATGGAAGAAGATATCATTAAAGAGACTGCAGAGAGCATAAGTCTTGGATTGGGAATAAGAGTTTTATCCGGCGAACAAACAGGATACGGCTACACAAATGATCTCTCGTTTGAAAAAATCAAAAAAGCTGCCCTTACAGCAGCCTCTATCGCCTCGAGCCGCGCCCTGAAGGAAACTTCTCCCCTAAGCCCAGTCCAGTATCGTCATAATTTTTACCCAGTCCTAGAGTCCCCTCATAAGGAATCTCTGGAGAGAAAAATATCCCTCGTCAAAGAAACCTATCATTCTGCCCAGAATTTCGACCGAAAAATAAAGAAAGTCAAGGTTTCCCTCCTGGATCATACTCAGTTCGTGACCATTCTCAATTCAGAAGGATTAAAGGTCTCTGATGTTCGCCCTCTCATGAAGCTTGCCTGTCTGGCTATTGCTGAGCATGAGGCCAAAAGAGAAGCAGGCTTCTCAGGTGGAGGAGGAAGAGTGGGCATGGAATATTTCACCCATGACCTCACTCCCAAGGAAATAGGTCAAGACGCAGCAAAGGAAGCCATGGAGCTTCTGGAAGCGGCCTTGCCACCGGCCGGAGAGATGCCAGTTGTGCTCGCTCCAGGTCATAGCGGCGTTTTGGTTCACGAAGCAGTCGGACATCTGCTCGAAGCAGATTTTAATCGCAAAAAAACCTCAATTTTTTGGAATAAGATGGGAAAAAAAGTAGGCAGCGGCCAGGTTACGATCTACGACGATCCCACTATTCCCAATTTTCGAGGCTCTTACAATATTGATGATGAAGGGACAGTCCCCAAAAAAACTCTTCTCATCAAGAAGGGAAAGATGGCAGGCCTTCTTCAAGACAGGCTTTCAGCCAAACTGATGAGAAGACCTCTCACAGGTCACGGCCGAAGACAGGACTATGCAAGCATTCCCATTCCAAGGATGAGCAATACGTACATCGACAGAGGAGAGCACTCTCCGGATGAAATCATTAAATCTGTAGAAAAGGGATTTTATGCAAATAAATTCCTGGGAGGCCAGGTGGAAGATTCGGGAAAGTTCACTTTTTCAGTCAGCTCAGGCTATCTTATAGAAAACGGAAAACTAACAGCACCTGTCAAGCAAGCAACTCTTATCGGAACCAATATTGATATTTTAAAAAATATTGAAATGATGGGCTCTGACCTTAAATTTGGCCTACAAACAGGAACCTGCGGAAAAGAAGGCCAGGCTGCTCCGGTTGTCGACGGCTGCCCCACGATAAAAATTACCAGGATGACAGTTGGAGGACAATAGTGGAAAAGGGAAAAAAGCCCGCGAAGCTCAAAGAACAGGCAGAAAGCCTGGTGAATTTCGGAAAAAACAACGGAGCGGACGAAGTGGAAATATCCATCCTGGACGGCTATGAATTCAGCGTCGACGTAAGATTGGGAAAAATTGAAAACCTCGTTGAAGCAGGATCCAGGTCCTTGGGCTTGAGAGTCATCAAGGATAAAAAAACTGCCTTTGCCTCTTCTTCAGATTTATCCAAAGAAACACTCGAGCATCTTGTGAAAAATGCCGTAAAGAGGGCAAACCTTGCCAGCCCTGATGAATTCTCAGGACTTCCCGCTATCCCCAAGAAAAAGATTGACATCCCTTCCCTAAAACTTTTTGATCCAGAAATCTCAAACCTTGATTCTAAAAAGAAAATTGCCCTGGCCACAGAGACAGAAAAAATCGCCCTAGAAGATAAGAGGATCACAAACTCACATGGGGCAAGCTTTGAAACCAGAGAAATCAGGATAATCTTTGCAAACTCGAACGGCTTCCTCGAGGAGTACGAGCAGACATTCTGTGGACTGAGCCTTGGTCTGCTGGCAGGAGAAACGGACAATCAAGTTGAAGACTATTGGTCATCTTCAAAGCTCCATTTCAAAGAATTAGATTCACCAGAAGAGGTTGCCAAGAAAGCAGTTGAGAGAACTGTGAGGCAGATTAAACCCAGAAAAATAAAGACACAAAAAGTACCTATTATTTTTGAACCCACTATGACTTCTTGGCTACTTGGCTTTCTTTTTGCCTGTGTCTCCGGAGTATCCATCTACCAGAAAACTTCTTTTTTAGTTGATAAGCTAGGAGAAAGAATCGGGAATGAAAGAGTGACAGTCTCTGACGACGGACTCATGCCCGGGAGGCTGGGCACAAGGCCATTTGACGCCGAAGGAGTTCCCAGCCAAAAAACTCTAGTTGTGGATAAAGGAATACTTAAAAATTACCTATGCAACACTTACGCTGCGAGGAAACTGAAGCTCAAATCTACAGGAAGCTCGAGTGGAACGAGTGTCAGTCCCAGCAATTTTTATCTACGAGCCGGAAATACCACTCCAGAAAAAATCATCTCTTCCACGGAAAAGGGCTTAATCCTCGTCAGAACCATAGGCCACGGACTCAATCCTGTGACCGGTGATATCTCCAGAGGGGCATTCGGCTTATGGATTGAAAAAGGAGAAATAGTCTATCCCGTTTCAGAAATTACCATCTCCGGGAATCTCGGAGAAATCTTGAATAATATAGAAATGATTGGGAATGACCTTGACTTCCGCAGCCCCGTTGCCGGCCCAACAATAAAAGTAAAAGAGCTGACCGTTGCCGGCCTATAATCAAGCTATAAACGGCAGAAAATCACCGCGTCTATATTTCGATGATTATTACTAACTCTTCTGAATTCCCGTCTTTTTCAGCCGACCGGTAAGAAATTCCTTTTCGGCTGTGATGGCTGAATGAACATTCATGCTCCGATTTTACCTCGGCAAATCATACTGGATAGTAAATCATGAGGTGAAGGGATTTCAAATCGCGCAGAAAAAACACATCTTTTTGATTGTTGAAAGGAGATTTGTATAAGAAGGCAGAATTTTATAATATAAATTATATATAAATTATAGATAAAATTATGGAAGAAATAGCAGACATTTTCGTCTAAAATTATAAGCTGCATAAAGAACAACTCTACCCATTTAATAGGATGGGATGAAAAATGAGGTTGGTCAGATAGCGACCTCAGTAATCGAGCTCGAGAGAGAAAACGTATTGCGAAAAATAATCTATCAAATATCGTTAGGTGAGTGATTATGCGAAAATTATCCGTCATCATATTGATCATGTTCCTGGCTATGGCTATTAACTGCAAAAAATCCGCAGACAGCGGCACGAACATGGGAACAAAGCCAAATGAAAACCAAGAAGCTGAAAAAGCCCCAGATAAGGGTGACACTCCGGGCAGGCCTGGCCAAAAGCCCAGAGCTGAATCTCAAGAAGGCAAAGATATCGATGTCGATAAGCTTGATATCCCTGACCGTGTGAAAGAAGCCATAAAATCAGGGCGTATCCCAAAGGACCAGATTCCGCAGGTCCTCGCTCGATTTCAGCGCGGCGGAGGTCCAGCGGTTCCGGTGAGTGTGACGCCAGTCCAGCGTCAAAACCTAAACTCTTACCTCGTCCTCAACGGTATCATAGAGCCCGAACGGAAGGTCGAGATTTACTCTCATCTCCCAGCCTATGTCAAGAGGATCGTTAAGGAAGAGGGAGATTATGTTAAAGAAAACGATGTCTTGGCTGAACTCGATGACAAGGAAATCATGATCAGCTACAATCAGGCAAAGATCCAACTGGACCAGGCCAAACTAAACCTGGAAGAAGCAGAGAATAATTACATTCGTAGTCAAGAGCTTGTCAAGCGCTCGCTTGTTTCAGAGCAGGAGTTTCAGGCGACGGAAGCACAGTACAAACAAAGGCAGCTTGACTACAAGAACCGTCTGGAGAATTTCAACAATCTCCAGCTTCAGCTGGATCGGACTAAAATTCGAGCACTTTCCGAAGGTTACATCACCGAGCGCCTCATCGAAGCCGGAGATCGTGTCAACGCCAACACTCAGGTGTATACGATAGAAGATTTCAATCCTTTGCTGGTCCGCGTGTTTGTTCCCACCTCCGATGCTATTAAGCTCGCTCTCGGCATGTCCGCGGAGGTGACCACCGAAGTTCTGAAAGGATTGGTGTTCGATGGAGATGTCAAGCTGATCAATCCCCGGATCGATGTCGAAACAGGAACAGTCAAGGTCACAGTGGAGGTCGTCGACAAGTCTCTCCGTCTGCAACCAGGGATGTTCGTGGAAGTTCGAATCGCAATCGGGATGAAAGAGAACGTCCTTGTTATCCCTCGCAAAGCCATTCTCTACAAGCAGAACAAGAGTTATGTCTTTGTCCTCAATCGGCGCCAAGTGTCCCAGCGCGAAGTACTCCTTGGCCTCCTCGAGGAAGACCACGTTGAAGTCACAGAAGGTCTGAATGAAGGCGAAGTCATCGTAATCGTTGGAGTCGAAGGGCTCAAGGACGGCCAAAGAGTTGACGTGATTCAATGAAAATCGTTAAGTTCTCCATCAATCGCCCAGTATCCATCTTTATGTTCACCGTTGCCGCAATAATTTTTGGCTTTATCGCCTATTCCAAACTGAACCTGAATTTGTTGCCAAAGATTTCCTATCCCACGCTTACTATCCAGACTGAATACCCGGGCACAGCTCCTTCGGAAATAGAGAACATCATCTCCAAACCCATCGAGGAGACCTGCGGTGTTGTTGATAATGTTGTGCGTATCTCTTCGGTCTCCCGCGCCGAGCTCTCCGAGGTTACGGTTGAGTTTGCCTGGCACACTAACATGGATTTCGCTACCCTTAAACTCAGGGAAAAACTGGATCTACTTCGCCTTCCCAGGGACGCAACCAAGCCTGTTATCCTCAGATACGATCCCAACCAGGAACCCATCATGAGATTGGGTTTGACTGGAGATGCTGATCTGGCCCGCATCCGCTTTATAGCAGAGAGAGAAGTCAAACAAGCCTTGGAGAGTATCGAGGGGGTTGCTGCTTGCTCCATATCAGGCGGTCTCGAAGATGAGATCCACATCGACATCGATGAGCAGAAGCTTAGCCTTCTCAACATCCCGATCACAACTGTGGCCAACCGTCTGGCACAAGAAAACGTGAATCTCTCAGCCGGGATCCTGAAACAAAAAGACAGCCAGTTTCTGGTAAGAACCGTCAATCAATTCACGACAGTGGAGGAAATAAAAGATATCATCATCGAAAAACGGGGCGACGTCCAGCTAAAGCTGGGAAGTATTGCGGATGTGTTCCGTGGCCATAAAGAACGGAAAGTCATCTCGCGCATAAATGGCCGAGAATGTATCGAAGCTGCCATCTACAGGGCCGCAGATGCCAACACGGTTTCCGTGGCCAATGCTGTCGCCGACAAGCTGAATATGGTTCAGGCAAATATCCTGAAGCCCAGAAACATGGATTATCTGGTTATCACTAACCAGTCCAAATTCATCAAAAACACCATCCAGGAGGTCAAAAAAACCGCCCTTATCGGAGGATTACTGGCAATTCTTGTCCTTCTTTACTTTTTGAAAAACTTCCGCAGCACCTTGATCATTGGAGCTGCCATACCCATCTCAGTAGTCATAACATTCTTTCTTATGTATTCATCCAATATTTCCTTAAACATAATCTCACTCGGCGGATTGGCGCTCGGAATCGGGATGCTGGTTGATAATTCCATCGTTGTCTTGGAGTCTGTCCAGCGTTATAGAGAAAAGGGAGAGGACTCGTACAAGGCCGCCTTGCAGGGCACATCCGAAGTGGCTGGAGCCGTAACTGCTTCCACTTTCACAACAGTAGCGGTATTTTTTCCGATTGTGTTCGTGGAAGGAATTGCGGGCCAGCTATTCAAGGATATGGCCCTGACCGTGACTTATTCTCTGTTGGCCTCTTTAGTTGTGTCTTTGACTCTTGTGCCTATGCTCAGCGCAGCCCTGCGCCGTGAGAATTCTAAGCAAAGGTTGACCGGATGGCTTAAGTTCCTGTTTAAACCACTGGATAAAGTCTACAGCCAATTTTACCTCTCGTATAAAAAAACCCAAGTTGTCTCCTTTGGGCGTAGAAAAATCATTTTCATTACTGTGATAGTTCTCTTTTTCACAGCCATCTTCATGACCCGCTTCATGGGACAGGAACTGATCCCTGTTATCTCCCAGGGAGAGTTCTTAATCAACGTCGAGTTTCAGCCTGGAACGTCCCTCAAAGAAAACACCGCCATAATTACCGATATTTCTGAGGTGTTGAAAAAACACGAAGAAATAGACAGCATCTATGAGCTCATTGGAAGGGGGTCCAGGGGCGGCATCTCCTTTCAAGAAGAACGCGAAAACCTCTCCGAGTTCACCCTCCGCCTGAAACCGGGAATCCTGGGAAAAAAGGAAGATCGGGTTATGGACCTGGTCAGGGCCGACCTGGAAAAGTTTCCAACTACCAAGGTCAAAGTTTACAAACCCCGCTTGTTCTCTTTCAAAGCTCCACTGGAAGTAGTAGTCTCAGGGAACGACCTCGAGATGATCAAAGAGGTCTCTGACGAGCTCCTGGAGAAAATCCGGAGCGTGGACGGAATCATCGACCTGAAATCCAGCATGGAAGAAGGCTATCCAGAAATCCAGATCATCTTCAACAGGGCCCTGCTTGCTTCTCAAAACATGACCATAAACTCGGTAGGATCCCAGATCAGGAATAAAATTGAGGGGGATGTGGCAACGCGCTTTATCGAAAGCGACCGTGAGGTAGACATCCGGGTTCGCCTCTCGGAGGATTTCCGAGACCGCGTGGATAAGATCAGCCGGATCAATATCCGCAACGGCTTAGGCATGATGGTGCCGTTAAAAGCGCTGGCAGAGATCCGGATCAAAGAGGGTCCGGCAGAAATACGCCGTATCCTCCAGCAAAAATCTGCAGTCATCACCGGGAACATCTCCGGAACCGCCATGGATACCGCCAAGGAAAAAGTAATGGCAGCGGCCGAATCAATAGACTGTGGTCCAGAATGCTCGATCTATCTGGCTGGACAGAGCATGGAGCAGGATGTGGCCTTCTCCTCGATGATTTTCGCTATTTTTCTTGCCGTTTTCCTGGTCTATCTCGTCATGGCTTCCCAGTTCGAATCCTTTAAAAAACCGTTTATCATCATGTTCACCATCCCCTTGGGTATTATCGGAGTCGTTATCGTCGGTCTCATATTCAGCATGTCGATTAACGTAATCGTGCTCATCGGCTTAATCATTCTCTCCGGTATCATCGTCAACAACGCCATCGTGCTTGTTGATTACATCGGGAAGCTCGAGAAACAAGGAATGTCTAAGATGGAAGCCATAAAAACCGCTGCTCAGGTAAGGTGGAGGCCGATCATCATGACCTCGATTACGACAGTGCTGGCACTTGTGCCCATGGCCCTGGATTTTAACGAGGGATTCGAGATCCGCATCCCCCTGGCCTTAACCTTGATCGGAGGTTTAATCTTCGGCACTTTTCTAACACTGATCTTTATCCCCTTGGTCTACAGCATGGTGGTCAGGGAGACTGAGGTTACCCAAGAGTCGCAAAGCCGCCTCTTGAGTTTCCTGAAGAGCTTCAAAATGACTCCAGCTCTAGACAAGGCTAAAGCAAAAAAACCATGAATCTACCTGAATTTTCCATAAAAAAGCCAGTTTCCATCATTGTGGCCATGCTTATTTTCATCACCATCGGGGTGATATCTATACTCAAACTTCCCCTGGAAATGATGCCCGATACCTCCTTCCCAGGACTTATGGTGCAAATCCCTTATCCTTCCTCCTCTCCCGAGGAGGTGGAACGCACCATCACCAGACCCTTAGAAGATGTCCTGGCCACTATCAACAATCTCGAGAATCTCAGCTCCTCCTCATCATCCTCATCCTCGCGTATTCATCTTCAGTTTAAGGGAGACACAAACATGGATCTGGCTATGATGCAGATCCGAGATAAAATCGACCAGATCAGGAACGACCTCCCCGATGACATCGAAAACATTCGAATTCGCCGCTTCTCTATGAGCGACCGGCCTGTGATCCACTTCAGCCTCGCTTTACCGGGCGACCTGGAAAATTTGTATTATTGGTCCGAAAATTACATCATGCAGCAGCTGGAAAGGATAGAAGGTGTGGCCAATGTTGAAACCCGGGGAATCCGCAATAAAGTATTGACTATCTACCTTAAACCCGAAGTTTTTTATTCTTCATCTATCCGCATCATGGACTTGATTGACACAATCCGCAATAACAATATCAACATATCAGCCGGTTATGTAGAAGAAGGCCCTCTGCGCTTGGTGACACGCATACCAGGGGAACTGAAGATTCTTGAGGATGTGAAAAATCTTCCTGTCAGCGACAAAGGTCTCACTATCGCCGACGTTGCTCGCGTGACCTACGATTACCCTCCCAAAGAAGAATATAACCGCCTGGACAGGAAAGAGACTGTTCGCTTCCAAGTCTACCGTGCTTCCAACGCCAACATCGTGGATGTTTGCAACAACGTCAAAGCGACCATGGCGCGGATCAAAGAGACAGAACCTGAGCTCAAGGACATGACCGTTATTTTCTACCGTGATCAATCGCGGGATATATTAAAGAGTCTAAAAGACCTGTCCCTTTCCGGGATCGTCGGTGGTCTTCTAGCCGTTTTTGTGCTTCTGTTTTTCTTGAGAAAAATGCGCTCCACTATCATTATCGCTATGGCTATCCCCATGGCCATGGTCTTTACTTTCAGTTTTATGTACCTTTATCGCGACATTTTCCGAGCTGATGTCTCGATCAACATCATATCCCTCAGCGGACTGATGATGGCGGTGGGAATGCTGGTGGATAACAGCGTCGTGGTTCTGGAGAACATATTTCGGCTGCGTCAAGAGAAGAATTATTCTCCGATAAAAGCCTCTATGACTGGAGCCAGTGAGGTGGCCATGGCTGTCACCGCTTCCACTCTAACAACCTTGGTCGTTTTTATCTCGCTGGGCTTCATGTCGAGGGCGGGATTCGGGCGCTTCATGAAGGACTTTGCTCTGACTATCTCCCTGGCCCTGATCGCCTCCCTGTTAGTTTCCCTGTCATTCATTCCGCTGGCAGGAAGCAGACTGCTGGCCGGTAAAACCAGAGAGAAAGCTCGTTGGCTGGTTAAATTAACAACGATTTACGAGCGTATCATCAGTTTCACCATTAAGAACTGGAAGACCAAACTTCTTGTTGTCGGTCTGGCCATCGGGATCTTTTTCGTCTCCTTCCAGATGTTCAAGAATATCGAGCAGGAGTTCATGCCAAGCAGCGACCAACGGGAGATAGATATCTCTGTCTTTATGCCGCGCAGTTTCACTCTGAGCGAGATGAAAGCCCTTTTCTTTAATATCGAGGATATCCTCCTTTCTCGCAAGGAGGAACTGGCTATCAAATATCTTGAGACCGATTTCGGCGTGCGGCATTGGCGGCAGGGACGGTTCCGCGGGTCAATAGAGCTGGAATTGGAAGAAAAAGGACCGTCAGTTACCGAAATCAAAGAAAGCCTTAAGAAACTTCTGCCCAGGCGGGCCGGAATAACCTACGAATACGGGCAGCGCTGGGGCCGCCACGGATTCCACCGCGGAATTTCAGTGGAATTGATCGGTCTGGATTACACAACACTAACCGAACTGGCCCCGATGGTTATCGAAAAGCTGAGGGCGATCGAAAACGTAGAGGATATCACCAGTGACTTGGAGGGTGGAGACACGCAGCTTTTGGTCCAGGTGGACCGGGCCAAAGCAGAGAGTTCAGGTGTAAGCAGCCGAATGGTAGCCCAGACAGTTTCCTCCTCGCTATCTGAAAGAGCCATCGGAAAGTTTAAAACAGAAAATCGAGAGATCGACATCATTCTAAAAATCCAGGGTGATGACGAGTTTACTGAAGAGGACCTCCGTAATATAAGCCTGCGAACCCGCTCTAGACGAATTCCCCTCTCAGCCATATCGTCCATTTCCTACCGTTTGGGATCAACCTCGATCCAGAAAGAAAATAAAAAATCCAAATTGAACATACGGATCAATACAAAAACAGAGGGCATGATGGCTATCTCCAACGACGTTCGCCAGGTCATGAATACTATCCAATTCCCCGAAGGCTATTCGTGGAGCTTGGGCTCGGGCTGGAGACGTTTCCGCGAATCCCGGGGTGAATCCAATATGGCCATCGTTCTCGCCCTTATCTTCATCTACATCATTATGGCCTCGCTGTTCGAGTCCTTCGTGCATCCTTTTACAATTCTTCTGACCGTTCCTTTGGCATTGTTCGGTGTAGCTGTGTTTTTCTCCCTCACGAATATCACCTTGAACACCACTTCCTATTTGGGGCTCTTGGTTCTGTTCGGGATTGTGGTAAACAACGGGATTATACTCATCGATCACATCCGGACGCTCCGCAAATCAGGGATGGGCAAGAAAGAGTCTATTGTCCAGGGAGGCAAAGATAGGATGCGGCCGATCATCATGACGGCCATCACGACTATTTTTGGTGTGCTGCCGTTGGCACTCCCCTTCCTTCTGCCCCAATTCTTTGAGGCTGCAGGACGCAGAGCACAGATGTGGGCGCCTATATCCGTGGCCATTATCGGCGGGCTGACCACCTCAACCTTTTTTACGTTAATCTTCCTGCCTACTTTTTACTCCATCTCGGATACCGTAAGGACTAAGATCAAGTCTTTCTTTGGGTTCCAAAGCAACCACATCTGATTATTTCAGAGATTTTCCCACGGAAGCATTTAGCTTTGGTTTGAAAAGAGATAGAGCGTCTGTCTTTTTAGCAATGGCCATCTCAGGAAATTTAAGGGGAATAATGGCTGATACGGAAATGTTTTAGGTAAGATTTCGACTTTTGCAGTGCCCTCTCCGGTCTGCTAATTAAAACCATCGGAATGACCGAAGCCGGGCAGTAAGGACGTAATCTATTATTATTTTCTTTTTTATTTTTTCTTAGTCAAATAAGAAATCATAACAACTACAACCCCCAATCCCATCAATACCCAAGCAAGGATGTCCATGGATGCTGACTGGGTAAATATCCTTACGAGAAAGCCACCGATCAATAATACCAAGCCAAGGATTCGCATTTCTTGTCCTCCTCTTTGCCTCTATATTAGTTAATACCCCTTGGAAAATAGAGAATTCTATAAAGGCTGGATTCATAACGCCCACTTATATTAATGTAGGGGCTTGATTTACCAAGCCCACCTTTATTTAATCTAAGTATGTATAACATAATATCATTCTCATTATTTAAGCTTGGTGTTACTTTCATGAAATATCAATCAAAAAATATTAAAATGAATTATATCTTTTAACTTTCTCTTGGGAACATGAAGGCATTCCTGCTTGTCTTTCCAATATTTTAAGGAGTCCTCCATATCCTCCACCACAGGTTTCTCATCAGGGTATCCTAAAGCCAAGACAGAGTCAATTTTATAATTCACAGGAATTTTTAGCATTTCTTGAATTTTATCCCTTTCAAAAGATAGAAGCCAACAGCTCCCGATCCCTTCCACCCAAGCGGTAAGAATCATGTTTTCAACGGCTGCTCCCACATCCCATTCATACCCTTTATCCCTCACCTTTAAATTTACAAGAACGACAATGTAAGCGACGGGTTCATGCCCTGGTTTAGGATTACCTTCTGGGGCAATATAACCTGCCCATTTCAAACAAGGAAAGAGCTTCTCTCTAAATTCGGGTTCAGCGACAATGATAAACTCAAGGGGTTGGAGATTGGCGGCCGACGGCGCTAATCGCGCAGCGTTGACAAGCCTTTCTAAAATTTCCGTTGAAACAGGTTCAGGCTTGAACTGACGTATCGACCTTCTTGAAAGAATCAATTCGTAAAAGCTCATTTCTTCTTTTTATTTCACAGGATTATTTATAATCTGCTTATTTTTTTACGGATATTAATAAAATACATTCAAAATGTAAAGGAAAATAAAAAGGTTTTGGGAACAGCCTCGCTATAAATCAGATTTTTAACGCCATTCTCCATTCGTTCTTCTCGGCGGCTGCATAACTCGCTCCGCTCAGACATACTCGCCGCCCGACTCTGTCGGGTTCCCTTGCGAAAAATGGGGCCAGGCCCCATTTTTTGCTGGCCAGGCGAAGGCTGTATGGTAAAAAAACCGTGAGAAAGGCTGAGCGGGCATGGTTCCTCGACGGCAGGAGAGGAGAGCGAAGCCTTGATCCGAGTTGCTTTTGACTCGCTGGGGCAAAAGCAACGTGTTTTTGAGCCATATAGCCTGAGCCTTTCTTCTATGGTCGCTTCAGCTATTTCCCAAAACCTAGGTCTTAAATGTGGTAATTCTTTTTAGGGTTTTGCGAATGGATCTTGAAGAAAAATCAGCCCTGGGCGAGAATTGATTTTAGCTTTTGGGCATACTCGCGGCTTGCTTTATCTGGAGTTATAAACTCAATCTGATCAGGCTTGCTTATCCCCAAACCTAATTCAACTGCTCTTTTAATCTGTTCTTGTTCAAAGATTTTACGTCCCATTATGGCTTCGTTCGAACCGAGTTGCTTTAAGATTGCCACTCCTGCAGCGTCCAGGGCAATACGATCCTTTCCTGCTAGGAAAACGTTAGCTTCTTTTCTTGTTCCTCTTGAGGGGCCTCCATCAACAAAAGCCTCGATTCCGTCGAGAATAATAAACTGAGGCTTATAACCAAGGTTTATTTCAGCAATCATTTTCCTCATGGCGTTATGCCTCTCACCATGCAGTTCTCTCATCAACTTCTTGGGAGTTAAGCCTACCGCTAATTTTATCGACATAGTGAAGACACCTCCGTATTGATGCGTCTTGAGGCAACAGGTAGAAACAACGTACTCGGATTCAACAGCTGGACGTGCTATGTAAAACCCATCTTTCCAGTGATTTCCTGGAGGATTAAAATGTACCCAATTCTTTTCTTCCAGATCTTCAAAATTTATAATCTTGAAGCTTAATTCTTGGGCTAGTTTGAAAATTCCCTTATCTTCTAAAACACTCTTGGTTGAGGGTGGACCGCTCCTTTCTCCGATAGTTATTTCTGAAGCTCCCCTCGCCTGGAGTTCTTCAATTAACTGGCTCAAAGTATCATTATGAGTCGAACCAGGCGCCGGGTCCGCGGTATTGAAATTAGGCTTCACCATAACTTCTTTGCCTTTAACAGAAGCGAAATCCAAAAGCTCTAAAACTTTTTGAACTCCTTCCTTCCTGTCCTGAGTTTTAAAAAGAACGATTTTAGCTTTCTGGCCTTCTTCTTTTGCAGTCAAAGGATTAAAACTTAATGCAGGCAAACTTGCCAAACCTATGACAGATCCTTTGATGAATTCGCGGCGATTTAAGGTCAGCATCTTTCTCATACTTTCCCTCCCGAATTTTACTCATAATTTTCCGTTTATAACTTTTTATTATATTTGGAAATTCTCATTTTTTAAAACTTTTTTTTACTTTCTACAGATTCTATTCATATTTTATTCGCAACCCACAGGCCAAAATCTGCCTCAGGAAGAGCGCCACTCGTCCTACCCCTCTCGTAACCTTTATAAAGAATAACAAATGTCGGAACACCCTGTACGCTAAATTCGGCCGCAAGTTGAGGATGCAAATCCACGTTAATCCTAACCACCATGACTTCTCCTGCTCTTCTCTTGGCAAACCTCTCCACTACAGGATGCATCATATGGCAAGGTGCGCATGTCGGCGAGAAAAAATCTACAAGAATTGGGAGTTTAGAATTCTGGAAAAATCCGGGAGCCTGAACTGCAGAAAGCTCAAGCACACTCCCCGGCTCTGGAAGAGTATATCTACAGCGCCCGCAGATAACTTTTTTCCCGCTAACACCCAGAGGATAGTTGTTAGTGGCTCCACAGTTTGGGCAGCTCACTTTTACTTTTTCCGCCAAAGCTTCATCTTCCTTTCATTCTTTTCCTTAGAGAGAACCTATTATGCTACAAACTTGAGTTTGATAAATCAAATTTTTCTATCCAAGCAAAGGTTAAAATCTTAAAAATCTGAAGGGAGCTAGGTTATTTCCCAAAATCTTATCTGATAGCAAAGATGGAGATGCTTGCTAACTCTATCGATTTGTTGATTTTTCGAGCAGACAGAATTAAAATGTTTAAAAACAAACAGGAAGTAAATATATGGAAATACTAAACAAAGAAGTCGTTGAAGCAACAAAGAAAAAACTCGATGAGGAGATGAAAGATAACGTAACTCTCCTCCTGTTTACACAGGAACCCAGTCGATTGATCGTTCCTGACCATCTCAAAGGACAGGAATGTGTCTTTTGCAAGGAAACAAGAGAACTGCTGAAGGAGGTCAGCGCTCTCTCTGATAAAATAGAGCTTATGATTTATGATTTTAGCGGGGATAAAGAAAAAGCAGCAGAGTACGGGATAGATAAGATTCCGGCTACGATCATCTTGGGCCAGAAAGATTATGGCATAAGATTTTTCGGAATCCCTTCTGGATACGAGTACGCAAGCCTTATTGAAGCCATCCTTGATGTCTCCAAAGGGCAGACCGGCCTGAGTCAAAAAACCAAAGATGCTTTAAAAACTATTGACAAAGATATCCACATCCAGGTCTTTGTAACTCCTACCTGCCCCTATTGTCCTCTAGTTGTCCATTTAGGCCATCAGTTTGCTCTAGAGTCTCCTCGAATTAGGGCTGATATGGTCGAATCCACTGAATTTCCCCACGTTGCACATAAGTATAACGTCTTTGGAGTTCCAAAGACAGTAATAAACGAGAATATATTCTTAGATGGTGCCGTTCCAGAAGAAAAATTCCTTGAGAATGTGCTAAAAGCAATAAGCTCTGAGGATCAAAAATAAAAAGGGGAAGCTTACTCCCTCAAATGATAGGTTAAAGAGGTTTATTGCCAATGGAAAAATCAAGGGAACAAGATAAGAAAGTCAGTAAACTTAGCTCTATTTTCTATCCAAAATCAATGGCCATCATCGGTGCTTCAAGACAGCAAGGCTCTGTTGGACAAGCCCTTCTTGCCAACATAATCGATAGCCGCTTCCAGGGAATCGTCTATCCTGTTAATCCGCGGGCCAAAGGAATCCTCGGAATAAAATGTTACCCCCGAGTGATGGATATACCTGATGAAGTGGACCTGGCTATAGTCATTGTCCCTTCACGCTTTGTCCCGGGAGTTCTCGAGGAATGCGGGGAGAAGAAGATCAAAGGAGCCATAGTCATCTCAGCCGGATTTAAGGAGATAGGAGGAGAAGGAATAGAACTGGAGAAAAGGGTCCAAAAGATTATCCAGAAGTATGATATTTCTCTTGTAGGACCAAACTGTCTGGGTGTTATGAATACTGACCTTGAGTCATCCATGAACGCTACATTCGGTACCCCGATGTCCAAAGAGGGAAATATTGCTTTCATCTCACAAAGCGGCGCTCTCTGCGTAGCAGTTCTTGATTACGCCAAAGAGTCCAACATCGGTTTTTCCAAATTCATCAGCATGGGGAATAAAGCAGGCCTGACTGAGAATGAACTCTTGCTCTACCTAAAAAATGATCCGAAAACAGACGTCATCTTGATGTATCTTGAGGATCTTGTCAACGGAAGAGAGTTCATGAGAATAGCTCGCGATATCACCAGCAGCCCTACGAATCCCAAACCGATCATCGCCCTTAAAGCAGGACGCACTCTGTTAGGCGCCAAAGCCGCTTCTTCTCACACCGGCTCACTGGCTGGTTCTGACAGAGTTTACGATGCCATTTTTAGCCAGTGCGGTGTGCTCAGGGGAGAGACCTTGGAAGAGCTTTTCGATTATGTCAAAGCTTTCTCCAGCCAGCCTTTGCCAAAAGGAGAAAACGTGGCCATCATCACAAACTCGGGAGGACCGGGCATATTAGCCACTGACTCCTGCATTCGCCATGGTCTGAATATTGCTCCCTTTAGCCAAAATACATTAAAAGTATTAAAGGCGAATCTCCCTCCTCAAGCAAGTTTAAATAATCCAGTTGATTTAATCGCAGAAGCCCAACATGAACAGTATGAGGTAACTCTAAGGGAAATACTGAAAGACAAAAACGTCCATTCGGCTATCATTATCCTGACTGCTACATCTTTTACAGACGTGGATAAGATTGCGGATTCCATAGTTAAAACAGCTAAGAAATTCCAAAAGCCAGTCTTGTGCAGTTTCTTGGGAGTTTATGATGTATCTTCAGGAATCGAGATCCTGGAAGAAAACGGAATTCCTTCTTACAGGTTTCCTGAATCAGCAGCCCGCGTACTCTCTGAAATGACCAAGTTCAACTGGTGGCTCAACCGCCCTAAAACTGGGATTAAAAAATTCAGCGTAAATAAAGCCAAGGCCAAGAAAATCATTAATACAGTCAAAAAAGAAGGCCGATTTTTCCTGTTGGAGCACGAATCTTATGAGGTTCTTAAAGCTTATAACTTCCCTGTAGTCAAGTCCTCGCTGGCGAGAAACAAAACAGAAGCAACAAACGCAGCCCAAAAAATCGGCTTTCCTGTAGTTCTGAAAATCGCCTCTCCGGATATCCTCCATAAATTTGACTTCGGAGGAGTAAGACTAAACTTGAATAATAAAAAAGAGGTCGGTCAGGCTTACGAAAAAATCCTTAAAAATGTCCTGACAAAAAAACCAAAAGCAAAAATTAGAGGTGTGCTTGTAGAAGAAATGGCTTCACAGGGAAAGGAAATTATTCTGGGGATGAGCAGAGATTCTCAGTTTGGACCCATTCTGATGTTTGGCATGGGCGGAATTTATGTTGAAGCCCTGGAGGATGTCTCCTTCAGGCTTGCTCCTATTCGGGAACTCACAGCAGACATGATGATCATGAGAACAAAAACTCATAAAATCCTGGAAGGATTTAGAGGTGAGCCGGCTTACGACATAAAAACGGTTTCCGAATGTTTGAAAAGACTATCTCAGCTCGTTACAGACTTTGAGGAAATAAAAGAGCTGGATATAAACCCACTTTTTGTTTACGAGAAAGGAAAAGGCTGCGCTATCGTCGATGCCAGAATCATCCTCGAATCCAGTTAATTTAAGCGGCTCTATCTCATTATATGTGGGTTACTATCAGAAAATGGCAAAAATGGGGATACAAAAAATGGATACAAAAAATGGGGCCAGGCCCCATTTTCTCACAGTTCTTTCACCATACAGCCTTCGACATGCAAGGAACCAGCAAAAACAACGCAGATGAGCCAGACTGACAAAAATTGACATCATTCTGTCCCCTGCTATAATAGGGGGTTTCATGTCGCTTTTTAAGAAAAAAAAGAAAGAAAGAGTTTTGGTGATAGGCCTGGATGGAGTTCCCTATTCCCTCCTCTTAGACCTCGCTCAAAAAGGTGTCATGCCCGCTATATCAAAGCTTATTGATTCAGGCCACATGCAGCGGATGAAAGCAAGCCTTCCTGAGATTTCTGCTGTAAGCTGGACCAACTTCATGACCGGAACAAATCCCGGAACTCACGGCATTTTTGGCTTTACAGACTTTAAACAAAGCTCTTATGATCTTCGGTTCCCTAATTTTCTAGATCTAAAAAAAGAAACGTTCTGGGATAAACTGGGAGACCAAAGGAAAAGATGCATCATCATCAACCAACCGTCAACTTATCCCGCCCGCAAAATTAGCGGAATCCTGATTTCAGGGTTTGTAGCCATTGAACTATCAAAAGCAGTTTACCCTGCTTCTTTGATAACTCGTCTGGAGCGAGTAGGATACGAGATCGACATTGACACCCAAAAATCAAGAGAGAATTTAGAATTTCTCTGGAAAGACCTGGCTAAAACTCTTGATGCTCGCCAGAAGGCTTTTAGCTTGCTCTGGAAGGAAGATTGGGATTATTTTGAATTTGTCATCACCGGAACAGACCGTCTCCATCACTTCCAATGGGGCGCTTATGAAGATAAAAACCATGAGTATCATCAAAACTTCCTCGATTACTACAAACAGATCGACCGAGTAATAGACGAAATCGTGACATCTTTTCGCAAGCTAAAAGACGATGATAAAAGCCTCTATCTTCTTTCAGACCATGGATTTGCCAAGATCGAACAAGAAGTTTATCTTAATGTGTGGCTTGAGATGCAGGGCTATTTAAAATTTAAAAATCCTTCTCCAGAAAGCCTGGCCGATGTCTCACAATCGACCAGGGCCTTTGTCATGGAACCAAATCGAATCTACTTGAACCTCAAAGAAAAATTTCCTGATGGCTGTGTTGAATCCTCAGAAAAAAAATTGCTAAAAGAAGAAATCAGTAAAAAATTGGAGGAGCTTGAATACAAAGGGAAAAAAGTTGTGAGACGTGTGTTTGATACTGAAGAAATTTACTCCGGCCCTTATCTTTCCGAAGGCCCGGATTTAATCGTACTCTCAGAGTCTGGTTTTGATATGAAGGGTTCGGTAAAGAAAAAGGAAATATTTGGCCGCTCGCAACTACAGGGTATGCACACCTGGGATGATGCTTTTTTCTGGTCAAAAAAAGAACAAGATAAGGACCTCTATATCTCTGATTTAGCTAAGATAATCCTGGATGACTTTTCATATGAATAAAATGTGAATAAAATGGGGACAGGCTACTTTTTCTACGCACAATATGCATTTTGGAGAACGCAACTCTTATCAAGAAAAAGAAAAAAAATGGCGCGGGCTTCTATTTCTATGCGGAGCCTTCATCTTGGCAAACTAAAACTCTTGAAAGAAAAAGTAGCCTGTCCGCTTTTTCCTAATTTTCTTTCTAAAAGTAGCCTGTCCCCTTTTTTTCTTTTTATCTTCCTCTTCTTTGCTATTTCGCTTCCTCTCCAAGCTTACATAGGCCCAGGAGCAGGTTTTGCCTTTCTTACTTCCTTTTTTATCCTTTTCCTAACTTTTTTCCTGGCTCTTTTCTCCTTCTTCTCGTGGCCTTTTCGTTTTCTGTTTAGAGTCATAAAAGGGCAAAGAGCATATAAGAAAAGCAGTATCAATAGGTTAATGATCATAGGGCTGGACGGCCTTGAACCGACACTTGTCGAAAAATACATGTCAGAAGGAAAACTTCCAAATTTTTCAAAACTAAAAAAAGAAGGAACATACACTAAACTTCAAACAACTATTCCTTCAATATCCCCGGTCGCCTGGTCGTCTTTTATGACAGGATCCAACCCCTCCAAACACAACATCTTTGATTTTCTGAGCCGTGATCCAAACACATATCTTCCAGACCTTTCCTCGGCGAGAATCGGGAAACCAACGAAAACTCTATCTCTCGGAAAATACAACATTCCTCTCTCCAAGCCCGAAATCAAAGGCCTGCGCAAGAGCATCCCTTTCTGGAAAATCTTGGGGCAGAAAGGCATTTTCAGCACTATCTTGAGAGTGCCGATAACCTTTCCCCCAGAAAAATTCAAAGGGCACCTCCTCTCTGGCATGTGTGCTCCTGACCTTAAAGGCAGCCAAGGAACCTTCTCCTTTTACACCACTGATAAAGAGAGAATAAAAAAGCGGGAAGGCGGGATAAATATCTCAGTGACTTTAAACGGAGATAAAATTGAAACATATATATCAGGCCCAGAAAATAACCTCCTACGAAATGAGGAAGAGATTCGCCTCCCTCTACAGATTTCAATCGATAACGATAAAGAAGAAGCTTCAATAGAGGTCTCTGGCCAAAAGTTCAAGTTGGAAAAGCAGACATTCTCAGGGTGGAAAAAACTTACATTCCGACCTGGCCTTGGGATAAAAATAAGAGCCATCTGTCGTTTTTATATCTCTCAAATTCGCCCTCACTTTGAGATGTATCTCACTCCGCTAAACCTAGACCCAGAAAAACCAGCTCTTCCTCTCTCCCATCCATTCATCTATTCTGTTTATTTGGCAAAGCTCTTGGGAAGCTTCATAACGCTTGGAGAAGCAAACGATACCTGGGCCCTGAACGAAGGAGTTCTCAGTGAAGAAGCCTTCCTAGAATTGACCTATTCAAGCCATAAAGAATGGGAAAACATGCTTTTCAATGCCATGGATAAAACAAAAAAAGGTTTGATAACGTGTGTTTTTGAAACTACGGACAGCATCCAGCACATGTTCTGGCGGTATCTTGATGAGAGTCATCCTGCGCTCCAAAGCGGGCAGGCTAAAATGAGCGCTAAGGTTATCGAAGACCTCTACCAAAAAATGGATGAGCTGGTGGGCAAAGTTCTCGACAAAACTGATGAAAAAGACGTGGTGACCATCATGTCAGACCATGGATTTAAATCCTTCAGACGCGGAGTGAATCTCAATTCCTGGCTTTATCTGAACGGCTATCTTTCCCTCAAAGAAGGAAAAAAGGGAAGCGAGGAGTGGTTTAAGGACGTCGATTGGGAGCACACCAAAGCCTACGCTTTGGGCCTCGCGGGAGTCTACATAAACCAGATAGGGAGGGAAGCAAAGGGGACTATCCATGCCGGTGAGGAGACACAGAACTTGAAGAGAGAAATCATCAGTAAGTTGGATGGCCTAAAGGACGACGAAAGAAAGGCGATAGCCATAAATAAGGTTTTCGACCGGGATGAACTTCCATCCGGTCCTTATCTGGATAATTGTCCTGATCTTATCGTAGGATACAACGAAGGATACAGGATATCCTGGGATTCAGTAACTGGAAAAGTCAATAACATTATCTTTGAAGATAACATCAAAGCGTGGAGCGGAGACCACTGCATAGACCCCAGGATTGTCCCCGGCATATTTTTCTGCAGCAAAAAAATAAAAACAGAAACTCCCTCTTTAGTAGATATCGGTCCTACAGCACTCGAATTATTCGGCCTCCAGGTACCCTCGCACATGGACGGGCGTTCACTCTTGGATGATAAGAATTTTTCCCAGGATCAACAGAGAAAGGAAGAAAAAAAATGAATCACATAGATCGAAGAGAATTCATTAAATTAAGCTTGGCTGCTGGGTCTCTTCTAGCTCTAGAAAGTTCGGGCCTGGCAATAAAATCTTTTGGAAACAGAGAGACTCCCCAAAAAGTACTTATCCTTGGGCTCGACGGGATCGACCATCGCCTTCTCCAGGCATGGATGAAAGAAGGCAAACTCCCTTCTTTTCAGAAGCTGGCAAGCCAAGGAGGTTTTCTCCCCCTCCGAACAAGTATTCCACCGCAGAGTCCGGTTGCTTGGTCGAATTTTATCACGGGAATGAATCCAGGTGGACACGGCATATTTGACTTTGTCCACAGAGACCCTGAACGCTATTTTCCTGTGTTTTCCGCCTCCGAAACTACTGAGGCAAAAAAAACAGTTCGAATCGGGAATCTTATTCTTCCCCTTTCTGGAGGAGAAGTAATCAACATGCGCAAAGGAAAAGCTTTTTGGCAGATTCTCGAAGATTATGATATCCCTGCCACTGTTTTTAAAATCCCGGCTAACTATCCTCCTGTCGCTACAAAACAGAGAACGATTTCTGGCATGGGAACACCTGATATACTCGGAAGCTACGGTATCTTCAATTACTACACGACAGAAACCAAAGAACTCAAGGCGGATATTGGTGGAGGAAGAATACACGAAGTCAGTGTCATCGCCAATAAAGTCGAAGCAAAGCTTCCAGGGCCTGTGAACACTTTTAAAAGCGACAGGCCAGAATCAGAGATAGACATTAAGGTTTTTATCGACCCTATAAATCCCGTAGCAAAAATTTCGCTCCAAAATCAAGAATTCATACTCAAAGAAGGAGAGTGGAGTTCATGGAAAAGAATTGACTTCAGGATGATTCCCACTCAAAGTGTGAGCGGCATCTGCATGTTTTACCTCAAACAGGTTCGGCCAAACTTCAAGCTTTATATTTCACCCGTTAACATTGATCCAGGTCGAGCCGCCCTTCCCATCTCAACTCCTAAGGGATACGCTGAAGAGCTGGAAAAAATATTTGGTCCATTTTTCACCAAGGGCCTTCCGGCTGACACCAAAGCTCTTGACAACGAGGTTCTGAATGATGGCGAATTCCTTGAGCAGGACGACCTGGTCCTGCGAGAAAGGCTGGAGATGTTTGACTATGAATTAGCAAGGTTTTCTTCCGGGCTTCTGTTTTATTATGTCTCCAGCACTGATCAACGGCAACACATGTTCTGGCGTCTTATCGATAAAGAACATCCTTCTTATGATCCGGCCCTGGCAAAAAAATATGGAAACACGATCGAAAACATCTATAAAGAAACAGATAAAATCCTGGCAAAAGCCACGGAAAAGGCCGATAAGGATACGGTGCTCATTGTCATGTCTGATCACGGTTTCTCTCCCTTCCGCCGCTCTTTCAATTTAAACACATGGCTTAAGGAAAACGGCTACCACACCTTAATTAATCCCTTTAAACAAGGACGAGAAGACCTTTTTATGAACACCAATTGGTCCAGAACCAAAGCTTATTCTTTTGGCTTGAATAGCCTTTATATTAACCAAAAGGGAAGAGAAGCGGAAGGCATTGTCAAACGAGGAACGGAAAAAGAAGCTCTCGTCCGAGAGATCGCTCAAGAATTAGAGAATTTCCGCGACCCCAAAACAGGAGAAAGGCCGGTTTTAAGGGCATATATTGCCAAAGATGTTTACCAGGGCCCGTATGTGGACATAGCTCCAGATATCATCGTCGGCTATAATCATGGTTACCGCACCTCCTGGGCCGCTCCCTTAGGAAGAATCCCCAAAGAAATTATCGAGGACAACAAAGAAAAATGGAGTGGTGACCACTGCATGGACCCAGAAGTTGTTCCTGGGATTCTGCTCACCAACCGCAAGATAGAGGCCGAATCTCCGGCTCTTTATGATCTAACGCCGACAATACTCAAAATCTTCGGTGTGGAAATACCAAAGGAGATAAGAGGTAAACCGATATTTTAGATTCCAGGAGATAAAAAATGGGAAAAGCAAAAATAAAGCTGAGCAAGGATTTAATGGATAAAGTCAAGAAATACGCCAAAATGGCCGGTTATTCTTCTCCAGAGGAGTTCATCACGCATTGCCTGGAAAAAGAGATTGCAAAACTCGAAGAATCCGATTCCGAAGAGGAAATCAAAAAAAAGCTTAAAGGACTTGGATATATTTCTTAAGAGGTTACTACGAGGAATGAGGGCACAGTGTCATTGCGAGTCCCGAAGGGGCGAAGCGATCTTATAAAAGGATGATGTGGATATTTAATTCTGCGTTCGGAAAAATCTTTAGCCTTATCTTTTTCCCTTTCCGAAGTATGAATGCCTGGATGGGCATGATTCTCATTTCATTCCTAACGGCGATCTTGATGCTTTTTATCTTCCGTTTCACATCAAACCAGGAAGGGATAAGGCAGGTCAAGAACAAAATAAAGGCACATCTTCTCGAGCTTCGCCTGTACAAAGATAGCCTGAGTCTCTCTTTTAAAGCGCAGGGAAACATTCTCCGTTATAATCTAAAATATATCAGCTATTCTGCCAAACCTCTGTTAGTGATGATTATTCCTCTTATCCTGATCCTTACTCAGCTTAACCTCTGGTTCGGCTACGAGTCTTTAACCCCGGGGCAAGAAACAATCTTAAAGGTCAAAATAGAAGAAAATCAGAACCTTCTTGATACCAATCTTGTTCTTCAACCTTCAACAGGGTTTGAAATCCAAACTCCTCCCCTCAGGATTGAAGAGGAAATGGAGATAAACTGGTGCCTTCAAGCAAAAGAAAAAGGTGTTCATGATTTAACATTGATAGTCGAAGGCCAGAGAATCACAAAAAAAGTAGCTGTCGATCAAAAACCGCTGAGTAAGATTTCTCCACTTAAAGTTAGACGTAACTTCATCAATGAGCTAATCAATCCAGGAGAATCACCCTTGCCGCGAGACCTGCCGATAAAAACTATAGAAGTAAATTATCCTGCTAAGGACATAAAGCTTTTTGGCTGGAACATCCCCTGGATCTTGGGTATCCCTCCCTGGCTTATCGTTTATTTCGTTCTTTCTATTATCCTTGGCTTTGTCTTTAAGGGTATGTCCAAAGTAGAAATCTAGCATAGAAATTCTTTTACTGTTAGACTCTGGTCGATAAAACTCTTACTTTATGTCGAATTTGAATCCGACTTTTTACTATTAAAATAATAAAACAAGCTTTCAATCTTGGAGGATATCATGAAATTAAAATCCGTTGTGCTCGTATTGTTTCTATCAATCTTTTTGGGAACTTATATTTTTTCCCAGGAAAAACCAGAAAAGGAACCAAAATATGGTTGGCAAAAAGAAATGGTTGGAGGTATCAACTTAACTCAAACAAGTTTAAGCAATTGGACTCAAGGAGGTGAAAACTCGTTCGCCTGGCAGCTAAACTTTAATTTCAAATTTATAAACAGTCAGGAAAAGTATGATTGGGCTAACTCTGGCAAGTTTACCTACGGTTCAACTAAGCTCGGCGATCAGGAATTCCGTAAGTCCATCGACGAGATTAAACTGGAAAGCGTCTTTACGTATAAGCTTAGAAAATATGTCAATCCATATATTGCCTGCACTGCTGAAACTCAATTTGCACCAGGTTACAGTTACAAAGCAGACACAAAAACGCAAATATCTTCTTTTATGGACCCAGGATATTTTCGTGAAAGTATTGGTGTCGGATATCAGCCAAACGATTTAGTAAAGAGTCGGTTGGGCATTGCCCTAAAACAAACCATTACCAGTGATTTTCCCGTACCCTATGCCGATGACCCAGAGACTGTAGATAAAATCGAGAAAATAAAGAATGAATTCGGAGCAGAATCGGTCACCGATATGAGTTGGAAAGTTACTAAAAACTCACTTTTTGCCTCTAAATTAGAACTCTTTTATGCATTCCAAGCCTTTGATGAAACAGACGTAAATTGGGATAACGTTTTCACCATAATGATTTCCAAGTACATTAATATAAATTTTAATTTAAAGTTATTCTATGACAAGGACATCTCCAAAAAGCGCCAAATCAAGCAGGCCATTGCGTTTGGCTTTACCTATAGCTTTTTATAACTGCATAGTTATAAAGACGACTAGCTGCTGAAAACTATATGAAAGAGGGGAACGAAGAATTGGGAACTGTGCTAATTTTCCTTGCTTAGAAAATGGGCTGAAAGACGATGAGAATCAATCCAGGATATTGCCCTATTCTTTTTCTCCGATCTTATTGAACCAGGCTATTTCTTCGAGCTTCCTCCTTTTTTTTTCTCTCGAGGGTTTTTTCTCGTAGTAGCCCATAGCCATGAGCGAGACGATCTTATACTTACGAGGAATCTTCA